>Ga0310813_10000017_pt1 | contig 137203 bp, 119 predicted proteins | sample YN3metagenome_FD_203086 | JGI IMG/M metagenome (GOLD analysis project Ga0310813, IMG submission 203086) | Soil microbial communities from experimental microcosm in Duke University, North Carolina, United States - YN3 | ecosystem: Engineered > Artificial ecosystem > Soil microcosm >... | reverse complement strand
TTGGGGCTGTCCCAGATGTTAGGTTGAATTCTTTCTGACCCAGCGCTTGAGCTGCTTCAAGAGCTGGGCGGGAGAGCCATCGTTGAACCTCCACTCGCATTCCTTGAGGAAGAGGTGGAAATTGGCTTTTGGGATGCCGTTGTACCGACGCAGGTACCTCTTGGCCTGGCTCCAGAAGTTTTCGATTCCATTGATATGGAGTTTTCCCGGTTCAACGAACGTCTCGGAATGATTGATCCGGTGATGGTAAAATTCAGAGACATCGAGGACATCATAAGCACTGAGCGAATCCGTATAGATGACGCTATCTGGCTGGATTTTTTCTCGAATGATGCCCAGGAGCACCGTGGATTTGGCGCTTTCGATCATCACCGTATAGACCCGCCCGCCGCGCTTTAAGAGCCCAAAGACGGGCACTTTACCGGCCGCACCGCGCCCCCTTTTGCCCTTCCGGTGACCGCCGAAGTAGCTCTCATCGACCTCAATGTGCCCGGCCAGAGGAGAGCCTCGGTCCACCTCCTGAGCAACAATCTGCCGTAAACGGTGGTAAAAATAGGCGGCGGTTTTGCGGTTCACCCCCAGCAAATCCGCCGCCGTACGTGCCGTCACGCCAGCCACAAAAAACTCAGCCAGACGATCTTGCTGTTTTTCCGTTAAACGACAGTACCTTAGGTCCATAAAACCATCCTAGATCCGCTCAGGATCTGGGACAGCCCCAAAAACTTTGCTATGCTGGGCCGTGGGCGTTGGCGCTGACAAAGCCCATGGCCCGGCATAACAAAAGTTTTTGCGGCGCTTTTTTCAAAAAGCGCCTGCTTTCTTTTCTTTACTTTTCCTTTCGCCCCAGTTCGAGCGCGCGGGCATAGACCTGTTTTTTCGGCAGGCCGGTGGCGGTTGCCACCGCTGCGGCCGCGTCCTTCAGGCTCATCTGACCGAGTGCGCTTTCGAGGGCATCGTCCAGCGTTTGCGCGGTGGCCGGCTCGGCGGTGGCGGGGCCGATCACCAGGGTAATTTCACCGCGCGGCGCTTCGGCGCTGTAATGGGCGGCCAAAGCGGGCAATGTGTCCCGCTTGACCTCCTCATAATGTTTGGAGAGTTCACGGCACACGGAAGCGGCGCGGGGGCCGAAAATTTCCGTGGCGTCGGCCAGGGTTTCGGCCAGGCGGTGCGGCGCCTCGTAGAAGACCAGGGTCGCGGACAGGCCGGCGGCCTCGGCGTTGCGCAGGCGCTCCAGAGCGGCCCGGCGCGGCCCGGCCTTGGGCGGCAGAAAGCCCACGAACAGGAAAGGCTGCGGCGGCAGGCCGGAGAGGGTGAGGGCGAGGACCGCGGCGTTTGGGCCGGGAATGCCGCTGACCGGCAGGCCAGCTTCAATGGCGGCGCGGACCAGACGGTAGCCGGGGTCGGAGACCAGCGGCGTGCCGGCATCGGAAATCAGCGCGTAATGGGCCCCGTCGCGCATCGCCGCCAGCAACTGGGGGATCCGCGCTTCCTCGTTATGCTCGTGCAGCGCGATCAGCTTCGTGCGTATGTCATAAGCGCGTAACAGAACGCTACTGGTCCTTGTATCTTCACATAAAATCGCGTCGGCGGCGGCTAGCGCCTCTTGCGCGCGGGGAGAAAAATCTTTGAGGTTGCCGATTGGAGTGGAAACCAGCACAAGAGCGGCCGCCGCCAATCGTGACCCCGCAGAGGAGGGCCTCATCGTTGATTCATGAGTCTTCGGTTCGTTCATCGTTTTATCGGCCAGCCTGGATTGTGCTCGGCACGCTGGCGCTTGCCGGCTGCGCAGGTCAAGGCCCGGCGCAGTTTCTGGGTGTGGCGCCGCCGAGCGGCGGCGTGGCCCATCCGGAAAACGCGGCGCCGGCGATCGGCAAAACCAGCGGCAATGTAGCATTGCTGGTGCCGCTGACCGGCCCGCTGGCGCCCTATGGCCAGGCCCTGGAAAATGCGGCGAAGCTCGTCTTCCCCGCAGATGCGTCGCCAAGCCTGGATGTGCGCGACACCGGCGGCACGCCGCAAGGCGCCGCGGCGGCGGCGCAGGCGGCCATCGCCGCGGGGGATGGGATCATCCTGGGGCCATTGACGTCGCCGGAGGCGCATGCCGTGGCGCCGATTGCCACGGGCGCCGGGGTGAACGTGCTGAGCTTCACCAATGACTCCAGCGTCGCCTCCCCCGGAATCTGGCCGCTGGGCATCTCGCCGCGACAGCAGGTGGACCGGGTGATGGAAGTGGCGGCGGGTCAAGGCCGCACGCAAATGGCGGCATTGCTGCCCGACACCGATTTCGGCCGGCAGCTGGGCAGCGACATCAGCGCGGAAAGCGCCCGCTTAAGCGAGCCGAGCCCGCAGATCGTGTTCTTCGACCAGGATTTCAACAGCGTGAATCATGCGGTGCGGGAGGTTTCCGACTTCTCCTCGCGCGGCGAGCAGATTGAAAACGAGATCCGGCAGGCGCGGAATCTGGACACCGCGGCCGGGCGGGAGCAGGCGCGCCAGCTCGAACACCAGCAGATCCCGCCGCCGCCGTTCAACACCCTGTTCATCGGCGCCACCCGTGCCGACACGCTGGCGGAGTTTGCGACGTTCCTGCCGTATTACGATGTGAACCAGCCGCAGGTGCAGTTTCTGGGGCCGGCTTTGTGGGCGCCGCTGGCGACGCAGATGGCGCATCAATCCGTGCTGCTGGGGGCCATGTATGCGGCGCCGGACCCGGCAGCCGCGGCGGCGTTCAATACGAAATATCAGGCGACCTATGGCGCGGCGGCGCCATCGATCGCCAATCTGGGCTTTGACGCCGCGGCGATCGCCAAACTGGCGGCCTCCCAGGGCAACTACACGACGTCTGTGCTGACCGCGCCGGCCGGCTTCACAGGTACCGACGGCACCTTGGTGTTGGCGCCGAATGGCCAGGTGCAGCGCGGGCTGGCGGTGTTCCAGGTGGCCCCCCAGACACCTGCCGTTGTCTCTCCTGCGCCCACGCAGCTTAGGCCGCCGGTCGGCTGATGGATGAGGGGCAGTTCGAGCGGGCCTGGCCGGCGACCTTTGCCAGCTTTCTTGCGCTAGGCGCGCTGCCCACGCTTGTCTTCGGGCTGCTGGTGGCGTTCGGAGAACTGCACTGGCTGCCCGGATTGATCGGCTGGGCCTTGTGCACCGTGGTGGCGGCGGGATTCGGCGCGCTGCTGGGGCGGGAAGTGCTGACGCTGACCCGCCTGGTCCGCGCCCTGCGCGGCAGTGAAGACGACGTGCAGAGGGCGGCGGACACCGCGCTGCTGGTGCCGGGCATCCGCGCGCTCGGCGAGGAGGCGATCCGTCTGGTGCATGCCGAGCATGCCGCGCGCGCGCGGATCATGGGCAGCGCCGCGGAGGACCGCGCGTTGGTGGAACGCCTGCCGGACCCGCTGTTGAAGCTGGATGCCGGCGGCAACCTGGTGTGGCGGAATGCCGGCGCGATGGCCGCGTTCGGCATGGAGACCGCGGCGTTGCTGCGGCACCCGGCGTTGCGCGAGGCGCTGATGGAGGCGCGCGACGGCCAGCCGGTGCGCAGCAAAATCGCCGTGTCGGCGCCCGTGCCGCGCGACCTGGACATAACCGTGATCCCGGTGGGCGGCCCGGTTTACGTGCTGCTCTCCGACCGCACGCGCGAGCGCAGCCTGGAGAAGATGCGCGCGGATTTCGTCGCCAATTCCAGCCATGAGCTGCGCACGCCGCTGGCCAGCCTGATCGGCTTCATCGAGACGTTGCGCGGGCCGGCGGCTGACGACCCGGCGGCACAGCAGCGGTTTCTCGGCATCATGGCCGAGCAGGCGGCGCGGATGCAACGCATGATCGCGGATCTGCTCAGCCTGTCGAAGATCGAAATTTCCGAGCATCAGCCGCCGGTGGAATTGCTGGAGCTGCGGCCGCTGCTGGAACGGATCGTCGCCGGGATGGAGCCGATGCTCAAGGAGAATTCCACGCGGATGGAGGTGGCTATTCCGCCCGATCTGCCGCTTGTGCCAGCCGATGCCGACCAGCTGGTGCAGGTTTTCACCAACCTGCTCGACAATGCCCTGAAATACGGCAAGCCCGGCGGTTGCATCCGGCTCGTCGCCACGCATGCGGCGAGCGATCCGCGCTTCGAGCCCGGCGGCGTTCTGGTCAGCGTCAGCGATGAGGGCATGGGCATCGCGCGCGAGCATATTCCCCGCCTGACCGAGCGATTCTACCGCGTGGATAAAGGCCGTTCGCGCGCCGTGGGGGGCACCGGGCTTGGCCTTGCCATTGTCAAGCACGTGGTCAACCGGCATCGCGGGCGGATGGTGATCGAAAGTGTCGAGGGCAAGGGCACGACCGTGACGGTGTGGCTGCCGTCGCGCGGCACCAAGCTGATCGGGATGAATTCGGCGGCATAAGGAAGTGGCCGCTTTTTGAAAAAAGCGGCGCAAAAACTTTTGTTATGCCGAGCCATGGGCATTGTCGCCGATACCGCCCATGGCCCAGAGTCATAAAGTTTTTTTGCTACTTTTTGTTCACAAAAAGTAGCGCTTTCTTTTTGCTTTTTACTGCTGCCCGGCTTCGTTCAGCTGCGGCGTGTCGCGCTGATGCCAGACCGGGTAAGCCGCCGGCACATCGCTCGCCTCATCGAGGTGCTTCATCTGGTCTTGGGTGAGAGTCCAGCCGACCGCGCCGATATTCTCGATCAACTGCGCCTCGTCACGCGCGCCGATGATCACGTTGCTCACCGTCGGGCGCTGCAGCAGCCAGTTGAGGGCGACTTGCGGAATGGTCTTGCCGGTTTCTTTTGCAACTTCGTCCAACGCATCGACGATCCGGAACAGCCGTTCCTCCTCGTAATGCGGGCCGGTGCCGGCGATGTCGTGCGCGCGGGTGCCGGGCTTGGCCGGCTGGCCGCGGCGGATTTTGCCGGTGAGCTTGCCCCAGCCGAGCGGGCTCCAGATCAGCGCGCCGATGCCCTGGTCGCGGCCGAGGGGCAGCAGTTCCCATTCATAATCGCGGTTCAGCAGCGAGTAATAGACCTGATGTGCGACATGGCGCGGATAGCCGTAGCGATCTGAGACGGCGACGGATTTCATCATATGCCAGCCGGAGAAATTCGAACCGCCGATATAGCGCAGCTTGCCGTCGCGCACGAGCTGGTCGAGCGTAGAGAGCGTCTCTTCGACCGGTGTGTTGTAATCCTGGGCATGCAACTGCAACAGGTCGATTGTCTCTACTTGCAGGCGCTTGAGGCTTTTTTCTACCGCCTTGATGAGATGCTGGCGCGACGAGCCGAAATCGTTGGCGCCGTCTCCGGTGGGGAAGGTGACCTTCGTGGAAATGAGCAGGTGTTCGCGCTTGCCCTTGATCGCCTGGCCGAGAATTTCCTCCGCCATGCCGTCGGAATAAATATCTGCTGTGTCGAACAGGGAGACACCATGGTCGAGGCATATATCGACCAGACGTTCCGCGCCCTTCACATCGGTCGAGCCCCAGGCTTTGAAAAATTCGTTAGAGCCGCCGAAGGTTGCGGTGCCAAAGCTCAATACCGGCACGCGCAGCCCGGAATGGCCAAGCCGACGATGTTCCATGTTCTGCTCCTGATAATTTCTTGTAACCTGCGAGATATGGTTGTTTGCGCCTCTTTCCAGAGCCGATGAGCGACGAAAAGGGCGGAGGGCGCCCGGGACCATTTCCGGCGCTGCTGTTTTGTTAGTTCTGTCGCCAGAATGAGAGGGCGGAGAGGAGGTCGGTGCCCGGACGTCCGCCGTGCCGCCCCTTATCAAAGTCATTGCTGGGCGGGGCGCGGGTCTGGTAGCAATGGGGCATTGCTTCGCGGCGCGTGGCGGAGCGAATGGTGGAACATGCCGGATCGGGAAAATTATATTTTTACCGAGACGCTGAAGGACGGGACCCGCGTCATTGTCCGGGCGGTGCGACCGGATGATGGCCCTAGAATTCGGCGTGCATTCGCAAATCTTGAGCCGGATACGATCTATCTTCGGTTTTTTAGCCATAAGTTGCAGATCACCGATCAGGAATTGAAACGCGTTACGGACGCCGATTTTCTCTACGATGTTGCGCTCGTGACAACGATCGGGACGGGTGATGCGGAAATCGTGATCGGCGGCGCGAGCTATGCGGCGCCACGCATGGAGGCCCCGCCGAGCACCGCGGAAATTGCATTCACGGTCGAAGAGGACTTCCAAAAACGCGGGGTGGGGGGACTGCTGCTCCGCCATCTCATCAGCATAGCCCGGCAGAACAAGCTGAAAGAATTGACCGCCGAGATTCTCGCCACGAACGGTCCCATGTTGGCGGTGCTGCGGCGGAGCGGTTTGAAGAGTAAAGTCCGGCGTGCGGCGGGCGTCGTTCATGTGACGCTGTTTCTTTAGCGCAACCCCGCCGAGAGCCTATGTCGTCCACTCTCATGCCGATCAGAATTACATTTCCGGTGTGATGCGGCGGCTCTATTGAGCCGGCGGCGCTCCTGAATGCCCCGCCGTGTAACCCTCCTGGTACGATTGCTGCTCACTGTTCTTGACGTGATTGTAAATCGCCCCGCCGGCGAGGCCGACGCCCGCGCCGATGAGGGTTCCGAGCCCCGCATTTCCGGCGACCGCCCCGAGGATGGCGCCGCCGGTGGCGCCCGCCGCCGTGCCGCCAAGGAGCCTGTTCTGGGTCGGCGTGAGATTCTCGCAGCCGGCCAGCATCAGGATGCAGATTGAGAGAGCGAGCAGTGCCTTCATCGCAACCACCTCCCTATAAGATCGTCTACTGGCTGCAGGGGTAGGTTGCAGCCAGGAACCCGGCGACTCCATCCGTAGCGGGCATCGACGTGCGTGAGGGGTCGGCTGACACCCATTGCACGAATTCGGAGAGCGCCCGGTTCCGCGAAACCCCCTTTGCGGGAAGACAGAACAATGGCTTGGCGCCGGGATTGACGGCGTCTTGCTCCTGCAGCACGCGCTCCACGCCCACGGCAAAGCCATGACAGAAATTCACCGCCGGCGCGGCCAACGGATCAGACGGTGCGGCGGTGCACAGGGCCACGAGCTGACCGGTGGTGCGGACCAGAAAATCGTCTGACGATACCGCGGCCATGCTGCGCATGGGGACGAGAGTGGCAAAGGGGAGTGACAGAAGAAAGACAAATTGACCCAGTTGTCGCATTGTTTAATCCTCCCTGATAATGTTACGACGCTGTGAATTTCGATGCAATCAGAAACTGTTGCGCGCGAAAAATTCTAACGTTTGTCCGAAGTGAAACGAATCTGATCAGTGACAGGTTTGAGCCGAGACTGAATTTTAGCCCCCTATGCTCCCGGGACCCTCTGAGATCCGACGTCTCTCCGCGTTGGACCGAGGGAGGTGTCGAGCTGATTTATCAAACCAAGGTTGTATACCGATATTGTGCCTATGGAATGTATGGAGCCGATCACGCGCCTGGATTCATACAATCTACAATGTGGTTGCGTATGGCGAAGAGCACGACATCCACAATCGAGTTCGCGCCGATTTTGCGCATGATCGCAAAGCGGTGCGTCTCAACGGTCTTCACCCCGATGCCGAGACGGCGGGCGACCTCCTTATTGGGCCGGCCTTCGGCAAGGAGTTGAAGGACCTCACGCTCGCGCCCGGTGAGCGAGGCGCCACGTTCAGGTGACGAAGGCATCTCCTGCGCCATGGCATGCAGATAGCCGCTGAGAATGGTTTCACTCACATGCGCGTTAAAATAGGGGCGATGGGCGGCGAGCGAGGCGACGGCTTCGATAAGAGTCTGCGCCGGGTCTGACTTCAGCAAATAGCCGCGCGCCCCTGCGGCCAACATGCTTCGAACCAAATGCTCGGAATCGTGCATGGTGAATACGAGGATTTCCGTGGCGGGACTGACCTTACGTATCTGCAGGGCGGCGTCGACCCCGTTGAGTTCCGGCATGCTGATATCAAGAATGGCGATATCCGGCTTCATCTCCTGGCAGAGGTTCACGACTTGGCGGCCGTTCTGCGCCTCACCGCAGAGCACCCAATGCGCGTGCCCATCGAGTATTTTCCGGAGCCCCTCGCGAACGATGTCGTGGTCATCGGCGATAAGAATACGGACCCGCCTGGGCACGTCCTGATGCGAACCGGATGGTCTTTCGTTCATGACATCGCCGTCCATGTTGCGCGTTGCCTGCCGGGTTCGGGAAAGTCGCACTGGTAGTGCGTTTGCGCGCGCCGGATTAATGGTGACGCCGCGATCGTTGGCCATTGATCTGGCTCCGTTTCAAGGCAAAGCGGTGTTCGCGGCTCCCGTTAAACCCGCGGCAGGAAATACCGCGCGCAAAATGGTGCCATGCTTGTTGCATTGGATCGACAGGCTGCCACCATACCGAACCGCCCGCGCGCGCATGCTGCCAATGCCTACGCCGGGTCGCGTTGAAAGTTTCTCTTTCATGGAGACTGCCGGGCATTGTCGTCCGTAATCCGCGATTTCCAGAACCAGCTTGTCATCATCTGGCTTCATGGTCACGACAGCCGCATCGCTGCCCGAGTGCCGGTATACGTTCGTCAATGCCTCTTGTACGATCAGAAGCACCCCTTGTTTCGCGTCGGGCGACATTGGCGGAAGCCCCACGGCAACGTCACAGGCGACCTGGATCCCCGTGCGCTCCACGAAGCCATTCAAAAACGAGCGGACGAGTTTGGCCAGCCCGGCATCGCCGAGGTCGGGCGGGTAGAGAAGGTAGCTGAATGCCCTGATCTCGCGGAGTGAGCGTTCAAGATGCTCCAATGCTTTCACACCGCATTCGGAAACGTTTCCCGATTTCACGATGTCACTGAGTGCCCTCTCGAGATAGAGTTTTGACGCCACAAGATGCTGTGCCGTGGTGTCGTGGATCATGCGGGCAATCCGCTGGCGTTCGGCATCCGTGACCTCGAGCAACGCCGAGGAAAGGCGGCTTATATCGCATTGCGCCTGGCGGAGATCGCTTATGTTTCGATGGATGATGGCAACGTGGCCGGGAAGATCTCGAATGCTGGAGGCATTCATCTGCAGCCAGAGTTCGCTACGCCCATCGGTGATTTTGTGCAGGATCGACAATGACTGACGTTCACCGGAAAATAGCTCGCGCAAGTTTTTTGCCGTGGCGGAAAGATTCGGTAATGACCCGTCGACAACGCCAAAGTGCCGCAGAAAAGCGTGATCATTATCGGTGTCTGACGCGTTTCGGGCGTCGACAAGGGTTGCCCAATGGGCGTTTTGCAGCACGATTCGGCTGGACTGATCGGCGATGGCGAATGGATCGGAAACGGCGTTGATGGCGCTCAAGACCGGAATTTCTGACTGTTCCGCAGGTGGCACTCTCCGAGGCCGTGGAGAGAGATAATGAGTTGCGGCATTGTCGCGAACCTGGATGACTGGCGTCCGTCGGAGCGACATTGGCCATGACCTCCGCTGAATATCGACTGCGGTAAGTTGTTGCCCCGAAATGAGTTCCGGTAATTGATCTATGTCAACTTCCTGCTACCCAGTTCGCCGCAACGAAGCTGGAGCATCACGGCGTTTTTACGAGCCTTTCGGCACTACCACTCGGGTGGACCGATGCCCATATTGTGCCAGAATCCAGTCGTCGGGATTGCGGGATTGGGCCGGCCCTCCGGTGGCAACAAATTTCCCCAATTGGTCCGCTGCCTCATCTCTTCGCTGGTGGCCGGGCTTACAAATCCTTGGTTATCCGCGATCTCCCACCCGCCGCCCAGAGCCCGGTAGATTTGGGCAACGCTGGATGCGCGCGTGCCCATCGCGGCCGCGAGGTTCGTTTCTGCTTGCAGCAGGTTCTGCTCGGTCGTCAGTACGGTCGTAAAATCCACAAGCCCTTCATGGTACTGAATGAGCGCCAGGTTCAGCGCGCCCTGCGTCGCCTTGACGCTGCGCCGCAGGAAATTTTCTTGCTGCCCTGCGAAGACAAAGCTCGCGATTGCGTTCTCGACCTCTTCCTGCGCCGTCAACACCGTGTTCTTGTAGTCGATCAGGCGTGCCTGCAGGCGCGCGTCCTGGACCCGGACATTGTTGGTAATTTGCCCGTAGTTGAGGATGTTCCAATGGAAGGAGGGACCGAACGAGAAGCTTACCGCCTTATAGGTGAAGAAGTCGGAGAGGCTTGCGGGGGGCGCATCGGTGGCCGCGAGGCCGACCGAGCCGAAGAGCGAAAATGCCGGGTAGAGATCTGCCTTGGCGATGCCGATCTGGGCGCTCTGCGCCGCGGCCAACAGTTCCGCCGCGCGAACGTCCGGGCGTCGGCGCAGAAGGTCGGCGGGCATGCCGACGACCACGTTATCGGGAGGCGTGGGCAGCCCTGATGACTCGTCCAGGATCGGGTCCAGGGTTTGCGGCGCCATCCCCAGCAGCACCAGCAGCGCGTTCTTTCCCTGTGCCAGCTGTGTCGCGAGTTGCGGCAATTGCGCCTCGGTCGAGGCCAGCACGTCCTGCGCCTGGTAGACGTCCAACCGCGTGGTGCTGCCCTCGTCGAAGCGAGTTTGCGCAATGCCGAGTGCGTGGCGCTGTGTTTTGATATTGGACTGGGCGATCGCGATCTGCGTTTGCAGAGTCCTGATCCCGATATAGGTGGTGGCGACGTTTCCGAGCAGACTCACCAAGACATCGTCATAGCCGGCGACCGAGGCGAGATAGGCGGCGGTCGCCGACTCCACGCCGCGCCGGAATTTTCCCCAGAAATCGAGCTCCCAGACCAGTTCAGGGCCCAAGGTCGCCCGCCAGAAATCTTCCGACGGCGCTGCCGCTGAGTAGATATCCTGGTGGCTGAGACGGTTGTAGCTCAGACTGCCGTTGATCGCCTGCACCTGCGGGTAGACATTGCCAGTGGCGATGCCGAGTTCCGCGCGCGCCTCAAGCACGCGAGCCCCAGCCGATTGCAGGGTGAGGTTCTGCGCATAGGCCAGCGCTTCAAGTTGGCGCAGGGCGGGGTCGTCGAAGACGTTCCACCAATTGCGAAGGTCGGGCTCCTTTGCCGACATTGGCTGTCCGCCCGCATCGAGATAGGCCGGGGCCACGGGGGTCTCGGGTGTTTTGAAGTTTGGGCCGACCAGCGTGCAGCCGGAACAGGAGGTGGCAATCGCGGCGGACGCCATGAGGAACTGGCGGCGCGTCACCAAACGGGTGCGTCTCAACCCGCGTGTCTGGACATGGTCCGTGCCCATGCTCTGGCGCCGGCCAACCGGCAATGCTGTCATCGTGATCTCCCCTGTCGACGGGCTGATCGACCCGCCGTTTTCGTGAAATCCGTCATTGAGCGGCCAGAAAGGAGCGGAATCTCACGAAACTGGCGACAAAAAAGAAGAGGCCAATCGCAAAAACAATAAGGAAATCCGTCCAGACCACCGTGAGTCCCGCGCCGCGGAACAGAATGGCTTGCGCGAAGGAGACGAAATGCGTGGAGGGAAAAATCTGCACCGCGGTCTGCATCCAGGGCGGCATGCTTTCAACGGGCGTGTTGCTCCCTGAAAGTAGGTTCATGGGTAACACGAGCAGGATGAACATGAGGCCAAGCTGAGGCATCGTGCGCGCGACGGTGCCGAGAAAAATCCCCAGTGACGTGGCAAAAAACAGATAGAGCAATGTTCCGAACAGAAACAAACCGACGGAACCCATGGCATGAAGGCCAATGACGCCGCGCAACATTCCATAAATGCAGGCGGCGGTAACCGTGATGATGATCAGTGCATTCGCCAGCACCTTGGACACCATGATCTCCGTTGGCCCCAAAGGCATCACCAGAAGATGTTCGAGCGTTCCATGCTCACGTTCGCGCAGCAACGCGGCACCGGATAGCAAAACCGAAAGCATCGTGATGTTGTTGAGCATACCCATTGTGCCGGTGAACCAGGATCCGATCAGCCCCTGATTGTAGGCGGCGCGAATCTGGACGGCGACGGACGGCCTTGCCGCGGGAGCGACGCTCTCGAGGAATTTGCTGACCTCGGTTTGGATGATGGTGTTGAGATAGCTGGCGCCGAGACCAGCCTGCATCATCGCCGTGGCGTCGACCAGCACCTGGACCGTTGCCGACCGATCGGCCCGTATGTCGGCTTCGAAATCGGGTGGAATATCGACGACGAAAGTGAAACGCGCACGATCCATCGCCGGATCGATTTCGTCACGCGCGAGGGCAACGGGGTTCTGAAAAAGCGGCGGCATGATCGCGTCGGTGATGCGATGCGCGAGGGCGGAGTGGTCCTCGTCGACCACCGCGATGGACGCATCGGCCAGTTCCTGCGATATGCCGGTGGCTTGGCTGTAGACGGCGAACGTAAATGAGTAAATCACGAAAATGACCATGAATGTGTCGCGCCGAAGGCTGATCATCTCCTTCCATGTCAGTTGCAGGATGTTCCGAATGCGCGACAACGCTATTTCTCCTGTTTTGGAAGAAGGGCCATCGCCAGAATCAGAAGGACCGGCCAGATCACCGCCATCCAGAAAATGAACGGCAGGACATCGATGAATGACAGGGATTTCGTGAACGCCCCGACGCTGACTTTCATGAAATAGGTGGTCGGAAATATCGTGCCGATCACGTAGCCAGTGCCTTTGAGCGTGGAGACTGGCTGGAGCATTCCGGAAAATTGTGTGGCCGGCAGCATCGTCGCGATGGCGGTTCCGAATACGGCGGCCATTTGTGTCGTGGTTATGCAGGATGAAAGGAGGCCGATTGCGGTGGTGGAGAATACATAGACAATGGCGCCGACCATAATCCCCAGCAGGCTCCCTTTCAGGGGAACGGCGAAGATCGTCACCGCCATGAGGACCATGACGAGGAAATTGACCAGCGCGAGAATGACGTAGGGGATCTGTTTTCCCAAAAGAAATTCGATTTTTGTAACGGGTGTCCCGTATAAATTGGTAATGGTGCCGAGCTCCTTTTCGCGAACTACGGACAAGGCCGTGAGAATGGAGGGTACGAAGATGAGCAGCAGCGCGATGGTCGATGGCACCATCGCATCGACGCTGCGGAAGGCCTGATTATAGCGGAATCGGGTTGCCACATCGACCGCCGGTGAATGGTGGCTGCCGCCATAGCCGGAGAGGTCCTGCAGGAATTGCTCGTTCAGCCGGGTGATGTAGGATATGATCGTGAGCGCAAAAAACACGTTGGATCCGTCAACGGTCGCGGCGACGTCGACCGGATGGGACTGTCGAATATTGCGTGAGAAATTTGGCGGTATCTCCACGGCGAACGTTATGGCGTGCGCGCGGAGCGCGCGGTCGAGGTCGGCTTGGCTGTGGAGTGGCGGCCGCTGGATGAAATAGGACGAGCCGGCATACCCGTCTATATACAGCCGGCTCTCCGGTGTCTGGTCGAAATCCAGCACGGCGTATTTGACGCGGTCCACATCCAACGTGATGCCGAAGCCGAAGACCAGCATGAGGATCAGCGTACCCGCAAGCGCGATCGTCAGACGGATCGGGTCGCGCGCGAGTTCCACGGCTTCACGCCAGCCATAGGCGAGAATGCGTTTGGGAGAGAAAACCGGATAATGGCGCGACGCGGTGTCCTCTGCCGCCTGAAAGGCGGAGGACGCTGAGGGAAGCGTTTCTTGCGCCCCGCCTTTTTGCATATAGGCGATGAAGGCATCTTCCAGCGTGGTTGCGTTCTGCTCCTGCTGAAGCTTTTCCGGCGTGTCACAGGCGATCACACGACCGGCATGCATGAATGAGATGCGGTCGCATCGTAAGGCCTCGGACATGAAATGCGTTGTGACAAAGATGGTTACGTGCTGATCCCTGGAGAGCGTAATCAGTTGCTTCCAGAACATGTCCCGCGCGACCGGATCGACCCCCGAGGTCGGCTCGTCGAGGATGAGGATTTGCGGCTCGTGCAGAACCGCGACGGCCAGTGAGAGCCGTTGCCGAACGCCGAGCGGCAGGGCATCCGGCAACTCGTCCAGATGGGGCAGCAATCCGAATTGTCGTGTGACGGTGTCCAGGCGCTTGGCGCCGCGGGCGCCGCGTATATCGAAAATCTCGGCGTGCAAATGGAGATTTTGTCGGACCGTAAGTTCACTGTACAGGGAAAAAGCCTGGGACATGTAACCGATGCGCCGCCTTGTTTCGATGTCTTTCGCCTCAAGCTTCTGCCCGAACAGCAGCGCTTCTCCTGAACTTGATGGCAGCAGGCCGGTCAGCATTTTCATCGTCGTGCTTTTGCCGCAGCCATTGGAGCCGAGGAAGCCGAAGATTTCTCCCTGGCGAATCGAGAATGACACTTTGTCGACGGCCGTGAATGTACCGAACCGGCGCGTCAGCTCATGCGCCTCAATCGCCACCGGTGCGTCGGCGGGAATGGGTTCCACCGCCGCTACGGCCTGCCGCAACGCTTCGGTGCGCTCTGTCGGAAGCAAAGCAATGAACGCGCGCTCCAGCGTGTCGGTGCCGGTTTTGGCTTTGAGTTCGGAAGGTGCGCCGTCCGCGAGAATTTTGCCGCCATCCATCATGACCACACGCTCGAACCGATCGGCTTCATCCATGTCCGACGTGGCGACCACGACCGTAAGGCCCGGGCGGGCGGCCATGATTCCACCGACGAGCTCCCAGAACTGGCGGCGTGACAGCGGGTCGACACCCGTCGTTGGTTCATCCAGGAGGAGAAGATCCGGATCGTGGACCAGCGCGCAGCACAGGCCGAGCTTCTGTTTCATGCCGCCGGACAATTTTCCCATGAAGCGGCTGGCAAATTGGGCGAGTCCGATGGCGCCGAGCAGCTTGGCGATCCTGGACTCGCGCTCCGCACGATCCTGGCCGAACAGGCGTCCGAAAAAATCGACGTTTTCCCGAACGGTCAAGGCAGTATAGAGGTTTTTTCCAAGCCCCTGCGGCATGTAGGCAATGCGCGGCATCACATTCCGCCTTTGGCGCGGATCGGTCATGTCGGCGTCGAGCGCCACGAGCTTTCCATGCTGGATTTTCTTCACGCCGGCGATCAAGGCCATGAGGGTGGATTTGCCGACACCATCCGGCCCGATCAGCGCCACGGTGGAGCCGGAGGAAACGGTCAGGCTGACATCATCCACCGCCATGATGTTCGCATACACATGTCGGATGGCCTGAATCTCGATCGCGGCAGAAGATGACGGCGGGGTCATTCGGTGGCGGCCTCTGCCGTGAGATCGGATTCCAGCCAATGCGGCCATTTTACGTTTGAATCGAGCTTTACATAGGCCACGCCGGTGACGCCGACTTTGATCTGGTTGATGTATTTCATGACCAAAGGTTCGGGGACGCTGAGCTTGACGCGGAACATCATGCGTTCCCGTTCGGTCTGAGTTTCAACTTGCTTGGGCGTGAACTGGCCGCGTGGCGACACGAACGAGACATAGCCCGGAATGGGGCGGCCGGGCATCGCGTCCACCACGATGCGGCCGGGGGCGCCCAGAGCCAGCCTGGCGGCTTGCGTGCTGGGCAAAAAGAACGTCATGTAGATGTCGCTGAGATCCACCAGCGTTCCGACTTGCCCGCCCGCCGGAAGGGTTTCACCGATATTGGCCGGGCGAAACAGCATACGGCCCAATTTCGGTGCAATGAGCGTCGAATCGTCGATCATATGTTGCAGGCGTTCCTGCTCGGATTTCGCCGCGACGACGGCGGCCTCCGCGGCAGCGGTGGCGGATTTTGCCGCGGCGAGGCGCTCGGTAGCGGAAATTTGCGCGGCTGTGAGCTGCTCGACACGTTGGCGACTGATCGCGTCTTTCGCAACCAGGATCTTGCCACGCGCCAGTTCGCTATTCGCGAGATCGAGCTCGGCCTGGCGGACCTGAATGGTTGCGCGGCTGGCCTCCACATCTTTTTGGCGTTGCTCCGCCAAGGCCGCCGCCGCGCGCTCGGACGCGGCCAGCTCGCTCGTGTCCATGCGCGCGAGAACCTGCCCTTTTTGGACAAGATCGCCTTCTTTGAAATCGATTTCCGCAATGCGGCCGGCGTATTTCGTCGAGATCGCGATCTCGTCGCCTTCGATTCTGCCGTTGCCGAACGCAATGCCGGGGGGAAGCCGGGATTGCAGTACTCTATAGTAATAATAGCCGCCGCCGCCGATAACGGCGACGGCGATTACCGCGAAAATGACAATACGTCGCCTGGTCATCCGGAACATCCGTTCATGGAATGTCTCGCCCTGACCGGATTTTAAGCGGCCGGCCGATGGCACGAACATCCGGCTGACCCCTGAGATGTGGCAGAGAGAATGCGGGGAAGCGGCCGTTGATTTACGCGAATCCCGCTTTTTTCTAAGGCCAATTTTCAGGGGCGCTCGGTATTGTGCCGGATGGTCAAGCGGGTGTGGTGACGATAATGCTGACCCTCCTCGACCTCTCGTTTTCCTCGGAATGCCGAAGCGGGAAGCAGGGATGGTCCCGGTCTGCGGGCATTTCGGGAAACCAAGGAAACCACGGGATAGTAAGGAAATTATGGAATGACGCTTGCGGACCGTCCTTTGCACGCGCCAGCCACGCAACCGCTCCCGTCACTTTCCGTTGGGGCGCCGGAATCGACGGGCGAGCCGGCGAACAAGATAGCGTGGATCGAATCGGCCTGGACCATGGCGATGTTCCCTGCCGAAATTGCCGCGCAAGCATTGGCCTATAGCCTGGATTCGTGGCAACGCTCCATTTTGTTCCTGGATATTCTGCGGCGGCGCGGCAATAGTTATTTCGAGCATAATGCACGACGGGCGCCCCACGTTCTGCATTACGGGTTTGAACTTGTGATGAACGGCCTTGAGCTGGAGCGTCCCGTCAATTACGGTCTGCTTCGCATGTTGGCGCCTGATGGGATGCAAAAAAGCGATCCACGCATGCGTCCTGTCGTCGTATTCGATCCGCGCGCGGGGCACGGGCCGGGCATTGGGGGCATGAAGTCCGACAGCGAAATCGGGGTGGCGCTGGCGGCCGGTCATCCGTGTTATTTTGTGGGTTTCCTCCCGGAGCCCGTGCGCGGCCAAACGGTCGAGGATGTATGCCGTGCCGAGGCGGCGTTCGTTCGTAAGGTGGTGGCGCTGCACCCGGAGGCGGATGGCAAACCCTTGCTGATCGGCAATTGTCAGGCCGGCTGGCAAATTGCCATGATGGCCGCCATGAATCCGGATCTCGTCGGACCCTTGATGCTCGCAGGTTCGCCGCTCTCTTATTGGGCCGGCGTCCGCGGGAAAAACCCGTTGCGGTATCTGGGAGGGTTGCTCGGCGGAACATGGAGCACGTCTCTCGTCGGAGATCTGGGACACGGCCTGTTCGACGGCGCCAATCTGGTCAGGAATTTCGAGGCGCTCGATCCGGCGAACACTTATTGGAAAAAGCCTTACAATGTCTACGCCAAAGCGGATACGGAAGGGCCGCGTTTCCTGGAGTTTGAAACCTGGTGGGGAAGCCCGGTACTGCTGACGGAAGGCGAGATGCAGAGCATTGCCGATGAGCTGTTCGTCGGTAACCGGCTCTCTTGCGCCGGCATTCGGACCGCGGAGGGCACCGCGGTGGATCTGCGTAACATCAAATCACCAATTATCGTGTTTTGCTCGTTCGGCGACAATATCACGCCGCCGCAACAGGCGCTGGATTGGATCCTGGATCTTTACGACCATGATGCCGATTTGGTCGCTGCCGGGCAAACCATCGTTTATGCGCTGCATCTGACCATTGGGCATCTCGGTATTTTTGTGTCGGCTAAGGTCGCGACGAAAGAGCATCAGGAACTGCAGCAGGCCATGGACCTGATCGATATATTGCCGCCAGGCCTGTATGAAGTGGTCTTTGAAGAGAAGACCGCGGACACGCCAAGCCAGGAGCTGGTTTCCGGGAAGTATGTCGTCCGTTTCGAGCCGCGCGGCCTGGCGGATATCCGCGCGCTGGGCGTGAACAACGCGGAGGATGATCTGCGTTTTGCCACGGTCGCGCGGGTCTCTGACGTGACACAAGGCGTGTATAAAACCTATGTCAGCCCCTTCGTGCGGGCATTCAGCAATGAATATACCGCGGAATGGCTGCGGCAGATGCACCCTTATCGCCTACGCTATGAGATGTTTTCAGACCGCAATCCGCTGCTGTGGCCGCTCGCCATGATGGCAGAAGATGTCACGGCCAACAGGGTTCGCATCGGTGCAAATATGTTTTCGCAAGGCGAGAGCGCGGTGTCGGACCACATGGTGAAAGCTCTCGATTTCTACCGCAATGTCAGGGACTCGTGCATCGAGGGCTGGTTTCTGTCGGTTTACGGCGCGGTACCGTTGCAGGCCTGGTTGGGGATGCGGGCAAATGCGTCGGAGGTGGGCCATCATGTAGCAGGTGCCCTGGCACGTCAAGAGCATCTCGCCGGCGCGGTGGCGGAACGCGAGGCGCGTTTCTACAAAGGCGGGGTGCGCGAGGCGGGTATCCGCGCGCTCGTTTATATCGGCTTGGGCCGTGAGGTGCCGTCATTTGATGAACGCGGCTTTGCAATCCTGCGGCAGGTCCGGGCGAACACGCCGGAGCCAGAGCGTAGTCCCCTGGCGGCATTTAAGGAGATGGTGCGGGAACAATTAGCGCTCCTGCGCGCCGACGAGGAGCGTGCGATGTCCGCGCTGCCGACATTGCTGCCACGCGACGTCGATGCGCGCAAAACGGCGTTCGAGCTAATTCGCCGCATCTCCCTGGCGCGCGGTGATTTAAGCGGCGAGGCGAAGCGGCGTCTGGCGCGGGTGGAGGCATTGTTCGAATTGTCGGAGCCCCCACCCGCCGCGGAGACCGGCGCGGTGCGAACGCTGGAATGACCGGTAACGGAGGGTCGAGAAACGCCGCCGGCGTTAGAAGGTGAGTGGCTTTCATTGAGGTGATGGCGATGAAAACGAACGGCGCGGCAACCACGCGCACTTTTGACGAAATCGCAGTCGGTGATTCGGCGAGTTTGACGCGCACGATCAGATATGAAGATATCGCGCAATTCTCCGTGCTTTTCGGCGATCTCAACCCTGCCGATCTTGGGTTGCCCGGCACATTGGCCATTCGCAATATGCTTGGGGGTGTGCTCGTTTCCGCCATATTGGGAACAAGGTTGCCCGGGCCGGGCACCGTGTATGTCGCGCAATCGTTGCAGTTCCTCCGACAGATCGCGATTGGCGACGCGCTGACGACGACGGTGACGGTGCGCGAGAAGGATGCGGCGACGAGAGCTGTGGTCCTGGACTGTGTGTGCGTCGATGGTGCGGAGTCCACAGTGATGATGGGCGTCGCCGAGGTGATTGCGCCGGCGGAAACGCCCGCCCTGCGCACAGGGGCGCGGAATGAGTTTTCGCCGCCCCGGCGGGAGAGATACGAGCAGCTTATGGCCCGTTGCCAGGGCCTCGCGCCGGCGCCGACCGCGGTTGTCTATCCCTGCAGCGAAGCGTCTCTTGTGGCGGCTGTCGAGGCCGCGAGCGCGGGTTTGATCCTGCCGATCCTGGTGGGGCCGGAGGCGAGGATCAGGGCCCTGGCCAGCCAGTCGGAGATCGATCTCGCCAAATGCGAACTGGTCGCTGCACCGCATAGCCAGGCGGCGGCGGAAACCGCGGTTGCTCTGGTGAAATCCGGCAAGGCGAAGCTCCTGATGAAAGGGAGCCTGCACACCGACGAAATTCTCGCGGAGATCGTCAGGAAGGACAGTGGACTCAGGACGGCCCGGCGCATCAGCCATTGCTTCATCATGGATATACCGCATTACGAGAAGCCATTGATCATCACCGATGCGGCGATCAATATCTACCCGACATTGGAAGATAAGATCGACATCATCCGCAACGCCGTCGATCTCGCGCATGCCTTTGGCCTCAGGAAGCCGCGTGTCGCCGTGCTGTCGGCGGTCGAGACCGTCAACCCGAAAATCATGTCGACTTTGGATGCCGCAGCCTTGAGCAAGATGGCCGATCGCGGCCAGATCGCCGATGCCATCATCGACGGCCCCTTGGCATTGGACAATGCGATGAGCGAAGAGGCCGCGAATATCAAAGGTCTTTCCTCCGCGGTTGCCGGGCGGGCGGATATCCTCGTCGTTCCGGATTTGGAGGCGGGGAACATCATCTACAAATATATGAGCGTCGTGAGCGGCGCCGACGGCGCCGGGATTGTGGTCGGCGCCAAAGTTCCCGTGATTCTCACGAGCCGGGCGGATTCGATCCGCACGCGGCTGGCCTCTTCGGCGGTGGCGGTTCTTTACGTGCATGCCACGCAGCCCAGCACGCTGACGGAGCGTTAAAATGGGTAATCTCCTCCTCGTGCTCAACGCCGGGTCGTCAAGTCTCAAATTCGGCGTGTTCTCCGAGGCCGACGGCGCGGTTGGCGACAGGGTGCTGAAAGGGCGACTCGAAGGCCTCGGCGTGCGTCCCCGGCTGGTGGCGATGAATGCGTCGGGCGGGGTGCTGGTCGACAGATCCTATGAGGCGGGGCAGGTGAAGGATCATGACCAGGCCATCGGCGTGCTCTCGGCGTGGCTGCAAAGCAGCGGGGATCACGGAGTGTTGGTCGCGGCCGGGCATCGCGTGGCCCATGGGGGCGTGCGCTTTGTCGATCCGGTTCTGATCGATGATGAAGTCCTGAGTGAACTCGACCGTCTGGCGCCGCTCGCCCCGCTGCATCAGCCGGCCAATATCGCCGGCATTCGCGCGCTGCGCGCACGGCGGCCGGAGCTGCCGCAAGTGGCGTGCTTCGACACCGCCTTTCATCGCCGCCATTCCGAGATTGCGGATCGCTTCGCGCTGCCGGAGGGACTCTATCGGGAAGGGGTCCGGCGGTACGGATTCCACGGTTTGTCCTATGATTATATCGCACGGCTTCTGCCGGTGGTCGCGCCTGAGATCGCGGCGCGCAAAGTGGTTGTGGCCCATCTCGGCAATGGCGCCAGCCTGTGCGGCATCGAAGGCGGGCGCAGCGTCGATACGACGATGGCTTTCAGCTCATTGGACGGCTTACCGATGGGCACGCGGTGCGGGGCGCTGGACCCGGGTGTGCTGATCTATCTGCTGCGTGACAAGGGGATGTCGATCGCCGCGGTGGAGACGCTGCTTTACACGCAATGCGGCCTGCTCGGTTTGTCCGGTGTGAGCAGCGACATGCGCGATTTAGAGGCGAGTGCCGCGCCGTCTGCAAAATTGGCGCTGGACTATTATGTTTACCATGTCTGCCGGCAGATCGCTTCGCTTGCCGGCGCGATGGTCGGAATTGACGCCATCGTTTTCACAGCGGGCATCGGCGAGAAGTCGAGAAAAATCCGCAGGCAGGTCTGCGGCAGATTGGCGTGGCTTGGCATAGAGCTGGACGATGCGGCCAATGAAGCCGATGGCCCGCGCATCAGCCGCGCGGAGTCTCGCGTGTCGGTCTGGGTCGTTCCGACCGACGAGGAAGCCGCGATTGCCGGGTACACGGCGGAGTTCCTCCGGGCGGCGCGCCCGGGCCACGCACACTGAGTGTGAACGGAAGGGCAGAACCTATGGCAACGAGCAGCGAACCGGCGGCGGGGGGGCACATTTTAGCCGGCAAGAAGGGGCTGATTACGGGCATCGCGAATGATCAATCGATCGCCTATGGCTGTGCCAAAGCGTTTCGGCGCCTGGGCGCGGAGATCGCCGTGACATACCTCAACGACAAGGCGCGGCCGCATGTGGAGCCGCTGGCGCAGGCATTGGATGCGGCGCTGGTGCTGCCGCTGGATGTCGAGGTCGAGGGCGCGTTGGAGAGCGTGTTCACCGCCATCGCCGGGAAATGGGGGCGCCTGGATTTTTTGCTGCATTCGATCGCCTTCGCGCCGAAAGAGGATTTGCATAGTCCGTTGCTGGCCTGTTCGCGGAAGGGGTTTGCGCAGGCGATGGACATCTCGTGTCATTCCTTCATCAGGATGGCGTATCTTGCCAAGCCGCTGATGACACAAGGCGGCGCGCTGTTCACGATGAGCTTCTACGGCGCACATCGTGTGGTGGAGCATTACAACCTGATGGGCCCGGTGAAAGCGGCGCTTGAGGCATCGGCGAAATATCTGGCCGCTGAACTCGCACCCAGCCGGATCCGGGTTTACGTGATTTCCCCGGGACCTTTGCGGACACGCGCGGCCTCGGGGATCACGGCCTTTGACGACATGCTGGCCGATGCCGCAACACGCGCGCCGGCCGGCGAACTGGTGACGATTGACGATGTCGGCATCGCGACCGCGGCGCTCGCGGGCGACGGCGCCAAGCTGATCACGGGTCAGATCATTTATGTCGACGGCGGCCTGCATATCGTGGGATGATGGGCAACAATGCGTGGTTCGCGGCGGCACGAACATTATTGTTCTGGATCGGTAGCGAAATTCCGCGTGAGCCTGATGCCCACGGCCACGGGCCGCTTGAACGATTTTCGTGGAATGGCGGAGGGAAACATGATGCTGCGCCGGCTCGTCGGTTGGGCTCTGCTGGTTGTGCTGGGGGGAGGGGCCGTTGGGACGGCATGGGCGCAGCCCCCGGCGCAAACGGCGACGCCGGCGCAAGCCATGCCCACCGCGACGCCGACACAAGCCACAGCTTTCGCGACGCCGGACGAAGCCGCCGCCGGCCTTGTCGCGGCCGCGCGGGCCGGCAATGTGGCAGAGATGCACGACGTGCTCGGCCCCAATAGCGTTGCGCTGCTATACTCCGGCGATCCGGTGGCCGACGAGCAGGCGCGGGAAAAATTCGTCGCCGCCTATGATGCCAAGCACGCGCTCACGCAAGGGGCCGGCGGCCGCATGGTGCTGACCGTCGGCGCGAATGACTGGCCGTTGCCGATCCCGATCGTGAAGGAGGGCGGGCAGTGGCATTTCGATAGTCTGCAAGGCGTGCAGGATCTGATCGATCGCCGCATCGGGCGCAACGAGATCGCCGCGATCCGGACGGCGCTGGCCTATGTCGACGCACAAAAATTGTATTTCACGATGATGCGCACACAAGGCGCGGGGATGTATGCGCAGCGCCTCGTCAGTAGGCCGGGGCAGCATGACGGGCTTTATTGGCCCGCCGTCGCCGGCGCGCCCGAGAGCCCGCTGGAGCCGCTCGTCGAACAGGCGGTGGAAGAGGGCTATCCCGGCGCGGACAGAGGCGGCAAGAAGCTGCCCTATCAAGGCTATTATTTCGACATCCTCACCGGGCAGGGCGACAGCGCGCCCGGCGGCGCGCTGAACTATGTGGTCGATGGCCGCATGACCCGGGGTTTCGCCTTGATCGCCTGGCCGGCGATTTATGGCGCCTCCGGCATCATGACCTTCGAGGTCAACCAGGACGACGTGGTGTTCCAGAAGGATCTCGGGCCGGCCACGGCGGCGCGGGTGCGGGCGATAACATTGTTCAATCCCGATTTGAGCTGGACGCGGGTCGATCTCGTCGGCCCGTAGTCCGATGCCATCATCTTTGTGATGGCTGGGAAAAAGGAGCGTAGAAGATGGGCAAGACCGCGCGTTCCGGGCTGCCATCTGGTTCGCCGCCCGGCGGCTTTCTGGGCCGGCTCTGGTCGCGGCCGCGCGCGGCGGGCGCAGGCGGTGCGCCCTGGATCAGCGGCGCGGCGCGGCCGATCCTGGCCGCCCTTCTCTCGCTGTTGCTGGTGATGCCGCCCGAAGGCACGTGGGGCGCGGAGACCGCGCCGGGACCGGTACCGGGCGCGGCCGCCGGCTCGGCGGCGCAGGGTGCGACGAAATTCAGCCCCGAGCAGCTCGACGCCATGCTGGCGCCGATCGCGTTGTATCCGGACGATCTGCTCGTGCAGACGCTGATGGCGGCGACCTATCCGCTGCAGATCGTCGACGCCGCGCGCTGGCTGGAGAGCGATGGCAACAAGGCGCTGAAAGGCGATGCGCTGGCGCAGGCCCTCGCGCCGCTGCCCTGGGACCCGAGCGTGAAGTCGCTGGTGCCATTCCCGCAGGTGCTGGAGCAGCTCAACCAGCATCTCGATTGGACGCAGCAGGTCGGTTACGCGATGGCGACGCAGCAGGAGGATGTGCTCGATTCCGTGCAGCGTCTGCGCCGGCAGGCGCAGCAGGCCGGCCATTTGGAAACGACCGCGCAGCAGGTTGTTTCAACCCAGGCGACGGTCGACGATCAGGGGCAGCCGACGCCCGACCCCGCCATCGTGATCCAGCCGGCCGACCCGCAGGTGGTTTATGTGCCGGCCTATAACCCCGCGGTGGTCTATGGCGCGTGGCCGTATCCCGCGTATCCGCCCGTGTATTACCCGCCGCCCGCCTATTACCCCGGCGCTGCGCTGGCGAGCGGGATCGTCTTTGCGGCCGGCGTCGCAGTCGTCGGGTCGCTTTGGGGCTGGGCAGGCGCGGGTTGGGGCCATGGCGGTTGCTGTGGCGGTGGCAGCATCAACGTCAACACCACGCGCTACAACAACATTACCCGAAACAACGTCAATCGGGGCAATTTCAGCGGCACCAGTTGGCGCGCCCCATCGGGCGCCGGGAGTGGCCGTGCCGTGCGCCCGCCCGGCGGGCCGGTGAAGGCGCCGGCGCGGATCCAGGGCTTGCCGACGAACGCCGTGGGGCGCCCGCGCGTCTCCGTGCCCAGCGGCGCGGTGAACCGGCCGAATATCGGCACGGGCGCGGGGACGCGGCAGACCCGGCCCGGCGGCGCGCAAAATGGGGGCGGTGTTGCCAATGGCAGCCGGCCGAATGCGGGGGGCGCCAGGACAGGGCAGAACCGGCCGGCGAGTGGGGGGATGAGCGGGACGCGGAGCGGCACGGCGAACCGCGGCGGCGGCACGGGGGGGCAACGCGTGCAGCAGCGGCCAGCCCAGCGTACCGGCGCAACGGGCGCGTTCGGCGGCATGAATGACGGCGCGCGGGCCGGGCAGTTCCAACAGCGCGGCGCGCAAAGCCGCGCCATGCAGAGAAGCGGCGCCAGGGGCGGCGGGGCCAGAGGAGGAGGTGGCAGAGGAGGCGGGGGCAGGCGGCGCTGAAAGCGACCCCCACCGTGCGCGATGCCCGCGATCCGGCCGCGCTCAGCCCCTATGGACGAATCGGGGGGCGGCATCGCGCCGATGCCGCCCCCCGATGTGCGTGGTGTTCGTGCCTTAGAGCGCGATGATTTAAGGTCATCGCGCTCTAACTTATTTTATCTAGAGGCGGATTCAGATTTTAGAGCGGATCGCTACGAGATTCGACCTAGAATCATCCGGCTTTAGTGGACGGCGCACACACCGTTGGCGTCAGCCGTGCCGCTGGGGGGGCTTGGCGGCCCCATGATCACTTGCAAAGCCGGCTCATCCTGCGTGGGGAACGGCTTGGTGCCGGCCGGGTAGCAATTGGCGGCGAGCAGATAGGCCAGCACATCGGCGTATTGCGTGTCCGACAGCGAGCCCGGATTGCTGAGTGGCATGTTCTGCGTCGCGATCGTGCGGATGATCGACACGCTGTATTTGTCGCTGATGGCGGTCTTTTGGAAATCCTTGCCGGCGAGGGCCGGGGCGGCAACGCCTTGCAGGTTTGCGCCGTGGCAGCTGGCGCAGTCCTGGGCATAGACTTGCGCACCCGCGCTGGCCTGCGCCGCCGTGTAGAGGGCAGGGGCATTGCCGCCGGACGTGTCCGCGGCTTCGATCAGCAGCGGTGACGGGCCGGAACTGGTGAAGACGGCCGGGGAAACATGGGTGGGGGACAAGGCGGTCTCCGGCATGGTCTGCTGTGCCTCGGCATGCGTGGCGCCGCACATCTGCACCACTTGCGGCGCCGCCGCAGTGTAGAACACCAACATGCCATTATGCAGACGGATTTTCGCGCCGCCTGGATTGTCGATGCCGGCCCCGCCAATGCTGGAGAGCGGCACCGCGCGGTAGGACAGATAGCCCTGATACAGGCCGAACCCAGCATGCCGCGGCGCCATGCAGCCATTCTCGACGGCGGCCCCGTCGGTGACGGCGAGGGCGGTGTTGGCGAGCGCGCCGGAGATGCCGCCCAGTGAATCATACTCGCTGGCGCGGCCTTTGGCGACCTCGAGATCGGTCAGCGCCCGCGAAGCCGAGAGCTCATACGAGTCGAGATCATGCGCGTTGTTGGCGTCTTGCAGCGCGCTGACAGCCGCCTGGGCGTTGACCAGAACGCCGTGCAGCTCGGGCACCCAGGGCGGGCTGCTGGCGCGGTCCAGCAACTGGTTCACGTGGCCGATCGCGCCGACCTCGTCGCCCGGATTGGCCGCCTGGGTGCTGAAGGAGGAATCCTGGCTGCCGACCAGGGCGTTGATCGCGCTGGACGAAGCGGTCTTGTACGCTGCCGGGCCGGCGGTGGCGGCGTCTTCCGCGTGCATGATCGTGGTGATGGCGGCTTGGATGTCGGCAAGAGCCGCGACCGCCTGGGCGTGGTCGGCTTCATAGCTGCCAGGTGTCGCGGCCCGTGCCGGTGCGGGAATCACCGCCGCAGTGGCGGCGGCGATCCCGATCGCGGTGAGGAGCGCGTGAAGGCTAGGGCGGGGCGCCCGCATCTCCGCGTTCAGTCGCATCATGGTGGTCCTTGCTGTTAGTGTGAAACGGCAAACAATGTCAGCATGGTGCCGGCATTGGTGGTGGGAATTTCCGGCACTTGCTGGTTGCCGGCCGGGCCGGAGGCCACCGCCACGTAGTCAGTGCCGTCCTGGTTGAACAGAATCGGCGGGGCGATAATCGGCGAGCCGGTGTTGTAGGTCCACAGCTTGTCGCCGGATTTCGCGTCATACGCCACGAAATCATTGTTCAGCAGCCCGGTGAAGACCAGGCCGCTGCCCGTGCTCAGCGCCCCGCCCGCCATCGGCAGCTTGTCATGGTCGCGCCAGGCGAACACACCGGTGTCGATATCGATCGCGTTCATCTGTCCAGTGTTCGGGCCGACGAAGGTGGGAAACGCGCCGCCGAGATAGAACTGGCCGGCAATGTAGACGACCTGCTTGGTCGCGCGCCAGAAACCGCATTCATTGCTGCTGGGCAAATAGAGGAGGTTCGTCTGCGGATCGTAGCTGCCGCCATTGAACTCGACGCCGCCATTGGTGTTCGGGCAGGCGTAGTTGCCTTTCAGTGAAGGTTCGGAGTTTTGGTTGTATTGCATGCTGATTTGCAGATGGTTCACGAGCTGGCCGGTCTGCGAGTTCAGCAGCCAGAAATTGCCCGCCTTGTCACCATCGGCCACCAGATTCATGCTCTGGCCATGCACCTTCCCGGTGAACAGCAGCGGGGGCATCACCGGGTCCCAGTCATGCGTGTCATGCGCGATGAATTGGTGATACCACGCGAGCTTGGGTTTGGCGCCGGAAATATCCAACGCGATTAATGAGTCGGAATAAAGGTTGGAACCGAGGCGCGCCGGGCCGTTGAAATCCGGCTGCGGGTTGCCGCCATTCGCGTAGAGGATGCCGGTCTTCGGATCGAGGGCCATCTGCGTCCATACCGCCGCACCGCCTTGTTTCCAGGAATCGCCGGACCAGGTGTTGTGGCCCTTCTGGCCGACGCCCGGCACCGTGTCGAACTGCCAGAGGCGCTTGCCGGTTTCCGGATCGAAGGCGGAGATATTGCCGACGCCGCCCCAGTCGCCGTTGGAGACGCCAAGCAGCAGCTCATCCTTGCCGGTGGTCGGATTGTGGTACGGCATCGGCACCGCAGTGTAGAACGAATTCGTGGGGTCCGCCACGGCGAGCACATCGAACACGGTCTTACCGGTCTCGGCATCAAGCGCGACCAGATGTCCGTCCAGTGTGCCGATATAAACCTTGCCGTCGAGCAAGGCGACGCCGCGATTGGCGGCGAAGGCGATGACATGCGGGTTGTCCTGGAATTCCCATTTCAGTTTCCCGGTCTTCACATCGACCGCATAGACATGGTCATGCGCGGAAGTGATGAAGATGGTACCGTTCCAGACCATCGGCGTGGCTTCGATCGGCCCGTTATCATCGATCTTGAATGTCCAGGCCGGCTTCAGGCTTTTGACATTGTCGGGCGTGATCGTGGTGTCGGCAACGTAACGGTTATTGTCGTAACCTTTGCCGGTCAGGATCCAGCTGCTGTTGTCGGCATGCGCCTGAGTATAATTCTTGATGGTCGGCGTTGTGCCGGACGCATCCTGCGCGTGGGCCGGCGCGGCGCCGGCGAGCCCCACCGCGATCGCCAGGGCGGCGACGCCGGAGAGAATTTCGACACGACCGCCGCGGCGGGACTGCTTCATATTTGCCAACGTTGTTACTCCTGGATCGTTATTTTTTTTGACAAAACGGCATGTTAGGGAGGCGCTGCCGCTGTGCACGGCAACCTGTCATTTGAAGCTTTGCCGCCGGATGGCGACAGGTAATTAGCAATGTTTTCTATGATGAGGACGTGATTTATGTAACAGTCCGATAAAGCGGAGATCTTTTAGAGTCAAGCGGCCAAGCCGCTTTCGCATCATCGGCGAGACGCCGCGCACAGCGCGAAAAGCTGGCGGCCGACCGTTCAACATAATGAACCTATGGCAAAAGCGAATGATATCCATCGGATTGCCAGGCCACTTCATTCGCGCTTTAACGTTTCTCCATAAAGGAAACGCCGATGTCCGGTAACGTGACATATTTCGGATACGCGACTCATGAGGTGCGCAATCAGCCGCCCGAGCGGGTGGGGTTCAATGCGTTTACGACGGACCCGGCCTTAGGCGCCGCGGTTCGGGTTTTTGGCGCCGGGTGGGCGCAGGAGCGGCTGCATGAGGCGGGCACCCTGGTAGGGTCGGCGCATGTGCAGGCGCTGGCGCGGGATGCCAACCGCTTTACGCCAGAATTGCAGACGCATGACCGTTTCGGCAGCCGTATCGATTGGGTTCAGTTTCATCCGGCCTGGCACGAATTGATGGGCATGGTACGCCGTGCCGGGCTGCATGCACTGGGCTGGACCGAGACGCGCCAGGGCGCGCATGTGGCGCGGGCCGCTTTGGCGTATCTTTGGGCGCAGGGCGAGTCCGGCGTAGGGTGTCCGGCGGTGATGACCTTCGCCTCGCGCGCGGCCTTGCGGCACGCGCCGGACATTCTGGCGGAATATGAAACAAAAATTCTCTCGCCGCATTATGATCCGCGCCCGCTGCCGCCGGCGCAGAAACAGGCGCTCGGCGTCGCCATGGCGATGACCGAGAAGCAAAGCGGCTCGGATTTGCGACAGACAGAGACGGTGGCTGAGGCCGGGGCGGGAGGCTACCGTCTGACCGGGCACAAATGGTTCTTCTCCGTGCCAACGAGTGATCTGTTTCTCACTCTGGCCCGGACGCCAAGCGGCATTTCCTGCTTTCTGGCCCAAGGTTGGCGCGACGATGGCAGCCGCAATTTCCTGCAATTGCAAAGACTGAAGGAGAAATGCGGCAACCGCTCTAACGCCGCGGCAGAGGTGGAGTTCCGAGGCCTGGAAGCCAGGCTCGTCGGCGAGGAGGGCAAGGGCATCGCGACGCTGCTGGAGATGGCGCATTTGACACGCATTGAATGCGCGGTGGCCTCGGCGGGATTGATCCGCCAGGCGGTGGCCGAGGCGATGCATCATGCCCGCCATCGCCGGGCGTTCCAACGGCGGCTGGTCGAGCTGCCTTTGATGCGCAACGTGCTCGCGGACCTGGTGCTGGAATCAGAGGCAGCGTTGTGGCTCTCGATGCGTGCCGCTGCGGCTCTGGATGCCAGCGCGCGCGATGAAAAAGAACGACGCTTAAACCGGATTCTCGCGCCGGTTGCAAAATACTGGGTCTGCAAACGCGCCCCCTCGGTGGCGGCGGAGGCGCTGGAGTGCCTCGGCGGCAATGGCTATATCGAAGAGCACGTGCTGGCGCGGCTGTATCGTGACGCGCCGCTGAACGGCCTGTGGGAAGGTTCCGGGAATGTCATTTGCCTTGATGTGCTGCGGGCGCTGCAGCGGATGCCAGAGGCTGACGCTCTGCTGCGACAGGAGCTGGCCGGCGTGCATCCGCGGATCGATGCGTGGTTGCGGCACAGACCGGCGGCAACCGAAGAGACGGCGCGCGCGTTGACGGAAACCCTTGCGTTGGCCTTCGCTGCGGCGTTGCTGTGCCGTTACGCGCCAGGGCCGCTCGCGGAAGCATTCGTGCAAACAAGGCTGGCCGGCGGCGGACGGCATTTTGGCGCTTTGCCAGCCGGGATGCCGTTTGAGGAGATTTTGAATCGTTTTTCCCGTGAGGCAGCGTGAGGGAAGAAAGTGGCCGCTTTTTGAAAGAAGCGGCGCAAAAACTTTTGTTAAATTGGGCCCGTGGCGCTGACACTGCATGGGCTCAAAATAACAAAGTTTTTTTGCTGCTTTTTGTTCACAAAAAGTAGCGCTTGCTTTTGTTTTTTTGCCACTGCTTTTAATGTTAGGAACGTCTTCATGCGCCATTATAATATCGCCGCAATTCCTGCCGACGGCATTGGACCGGAAGTGATCTCCGCCGGCGTGGCGGTGCTGACAAGTCTGCAGCAGCGTATGGGGGATTTGTCTCTGCATTTCACCCATTTCGATTGGGGATCGGATTATTATAAAAAGCACGGCGTGATGATGCCGAAGGACGGCCTCGCGACCTTGAAGGGGTTCGATGCGATTTTTTTCGGTGCGGTGGGGGCGCCGGATGTTCCGGACCATGTGACGCTGTGGGGGTTGCGGCTGCCGATCTGCCAGGGGTTTGACCAATACGCGAATGTGCGGCCGACCAGAATTCTGCCGGGTATCTCATCGCCGCTCAGCAATGTGGGGCCCGGCGATCTCGATTGGGTGATCGTGCGGGAAAATTCCGAAGGCGAATATGCCGGCAATGGCGGCCGGACGCATCGCGGCATGCCGGAAGAGGTGGGCACCGAGGTCGCCATTTTCACGCGGGTCGGCGTGACCCGCATCATGCGTTACGCGTTCAAGCTCGCGCAGTCGCGGCCGCGCAAACAATTGACGGTGGTGACAAAATCGAACGCGCAGCGGTTCGGGATGGTGATGTGGGATGAGATCGCCGCGGAGGTCGCCGCAGAGTTTCCCGATGTCACCTGGGATAAGATGCTGGTCGATGCGATGACCGTGCGCATGACGCTGAAGCCGAAGAGCCTCGACACGATCGTGGCGACCAATCTGCATGCCGACATTCTCTCCGATCTGGCCGGCGCGTTGGCGGGCAGCATCGGCGTGGCGCCGACGGCGAATATCGACCCGGAGCGGCGTTTCCCTTCGATGTTCGAGCCGATCCATGGGTCGGCGTTCGACATCACGGGCAAGGGCATCGCCAATCCGGTCGCCACGTTCTGGACCGCTTCGGAGATGCTGAGACATCTCGGCGAGGAGGACGCCGCGCAGCGGCTGATGGCGGCCGTGGAACGTGTCACCAAGGCCGGCGTTCTGACGCCGGATGTGGGGGGCACGGCGACGACGGAACAAGTGACAAATGCCGTGATCGACGCGATCCACAGCGCAAATCGTTAGAAAGGAAGCGCTTCTTTTTGTGAACAAAAAGAAGCAAAAAAACTTTGTTAACTTTGGGCCGTGCTGGTTTCAACGCCGCCGGCCCAGCGTAAAGAAAAGTTTTTGCGCCGCTTTTTTCAAAAAGCGGCCACTTCCTTTACCTCGAGCGCGCTGCCTCTTCATATTGCGGCGCGGAAACCGGCTCCAGCCACGTGGCGCTGGCGCCGTCGAGTGCCTCCTGCATGGCCAGATGCGTCATCGCGTGGCCAGGCGCCGCGCCGTGCCAGTGCTTCTCGCCGGGCGGGATCCAGACCACGTCGCCGGGACGGATGATGTGCGCGGGCTGTCCCTCTTTTTGGACAAGCCCAAGGCCGTCGAGGACGTACAGCGTCTGGCCCAACGGGTGGGTGTGCCAGTTGGTACGCGCGCCCGGGTCGAAGCGAACCCGCACGGCGCGCAACCGGGCTGGATGCGGTGCTTCCACGAGCGGCTCCTGCCAGACCGTTCCGGTAAAATATTCGGCGGGCGCGCGTTTGGTCGGCAAAGCGTCGGTCGAGCGTATCTCCATAAATCCCTCCGTTGGTGGTGAATTCAGGTAAAAAAGGTCTGCCGGGGGCGCATTGCCCCCATGCGTTCAGCCGCGGCCGATGAAGGGCATGTTCGTCGCCATGACGGTTACGAATTGCACATTTGCGTCAGGCGGCATGCTGGCCATGAAAAGCAGCGTGCGGCCGACATCGGCCACATCCATGCGCGGCTCCTGCATCATGCGGCCATCGGGCTGCAATACGCCGGTCGTCATGCGCTCGGTCATCGGCGTGGCGGCGTTGCCGATATCGATCTGTCCGCAGGCGATGTTGAATTTCCGGCCATCGAGGGAGATGGATTTGGTCAACCCGGTGACCGCATGCTTGGTGGTGGTATAGGCGGCGGCATGCGGCCGCGGCGCGTGCGCGGAGATCGATCCGTTATTGACGATGCGGCCGCCCTGCGGCGTCTGGTCGCGCATCATCCGGAACGCGGCGTTAGCACAAAGGAACATGCCGTCGAGATTGACTTCCCGCACGCTTTTCCATTGTTCCCAGGTCATGTCGCCGAAATTTGTCGCCGGTACATTGCCGCCGGCATTGTTGAACAGCAGGTCAAGGCGGCCGTACGCCGCATGCACCCGTTCGAATAACTGCCCCACTTCGTCCGGGTCGGTCACATCGGTGGGCACGACCAGAGCGGTGCCTGACGGGCTCATTGCGGCGGTGGCTTCAAGCGCTTCCTGCCGCCTGCCCGCCAGAGCGACGTGCCAGCCGGCCCCCAGCAACGCCAGCGCGGCGGCACGGCCGACACCGGTTCCAGCCCCCGTGACGATCGCGATCTGCTTCGACATCTCATCCTCCCCTGTCCCTTATGGCAGCAGATTGGCTTGGCTTTGGAGGAGCGGGAAGCCTGAATGCGGTGAAAAACTGCATGGGTGGCTTGCAAGAAACTGCAGGCCACGGCCGCAAGACATATTGCGGTAAGCGGATATGAGCCATGACGCGGAACCGGCTGCGCGCCGCGGAGGAACGGCTCATTTATAAGTTGTAAAGACAAGGAGAGTGCGTGTTGTGAGACGCAATGGGTATTTGGCTCTGCTGTTCGGGGCGCTATTGTTCGCGCCACTGACGCCGGCCCATGCGACGCCGTCGACGGTCGCCGCGAGCGGGCAGATGATGGACGAGCCGCCGATCGGCCGTTGGATGACGCCGGACCGTGACGCGGTGATTCAAATCGCCCCTTGTGGCACGGAATTGTGCGGCCAGATCGTCGGCATGGTGCTGCAGCCGACTGACCCCGTGCCGAGGGATTGGACAGGCGCCAGCCTGTGCGGCTTGACCATCATTCACGCAGCGGCAGAACGCGAGGGTGATGGGCGCGTGTTGTGGCGCGGGAGCATCATCAACCCCCACGATGGCGCGGCCTATCACGCGCAACTCACGGTCGGGGCGGATCACCGATTGCATTTGCGTGGTTATGTCGCTCTGCCGGTTTTCGGGCTCACGCAGCGCTGGACCGCCTATAACGGACCCGATGCCACGATGGATTGCCGGCTGAGCCCGACACCCAGGCCGATGATGACGTCCGCGTCCTCCTGAGACGGCGTGGCGCGCTTTGGACGTGCCGGGAGAAGTTTTCGCGCGCGGTAAAAAAACCGCCATATTCGACTTTTCTGTGTGCGCTTTTGGTGCTTTGATCAGGCGGGACAAGTCCTGCCTGAGAAGAGTAATGACATGCGGGGATGAAAGGATGGCAATGCGTGGTTAGAGCCATATGCGTTACGCTGGAATCGATAGGCCAGCATAACGCATATGGCTTTCTTTCGCCGCGAAGAAGCCATGCCGACAGCCGGAGGAAAGCACCAAGATGACCGATCAAATCAAACTGGAGAGTGGTACGACACTGCCAAAAGACCATGAACGTGCGACCCTGTTGGGGCGGATATGGTTGCCCTCGGTGGAAGGGCCCGCGGTTGTGGCGTTGCGTGATGGCCAGGTCTGGGACGTGACGAAAACTTTTCCGACGGTCCGGGATGTTTGCGAGCAAGCCAATCCGGCGGCCGCGCTGGCCGCTGCACGAGGGGAAGTTTGCGGCACGGTTGAGGAGATTTTGCGCAACACGCCGCCTGCGCAGCGGAATGTTAAGGCACCCTGGTTCATTGCGCCGCTCGACTTGCAGGCGATCAAGGCGGCGGGCGTGACGTTCGCGATCTCGATGCTCGAGCGGGTGATCGAAGAGCGCGCGCGCGGCAACCCGGATGCGGCCGCTGAGATCCGCGCGGAGATCACCGGGATCGTCGGCAATGAGCTGCACAAGCTCAAGCCGGGCTCGCCGGAAGCGCAGCGTTTGAAAGCGCATCTGATAGAGCGCGGCGCCTGGAGCCAGTATCTGGAAGTCGGCATCGGGCCGGATGCGGAAATCTTCTCCAAGGCGCCGCCGATGGCGGCGGTCGGCACCGGTGCCGATGCCGGGCTGCATCGCATGTCCAGCTGGAACAATCCGGAGCCGGAGGTCGTGGTGGTTGTGTCTTCGGCCGGTAAGATCGTCGGCGCGACTCTGGGCAATGACGTGAATTTGCGCGATGTCGAGGGCCGCTCGGCGCTGCTGCTGTCGAAGGCCAAGGATAACAACGCAAGCTGCGCGATCGGTCCGTTCATCCGCTTGTTCGACCAGGGATTTTCGCTCGACGATGTGCGGCGCATGGAAGTGACGCTGGTGGTCGAGGGAAGTGACGGTTTCCGTATGAAAGGGCTTTCGAACCTGGCGATGATCAGTCGCGATCCTGAGGATCTGGTCACGCAAATGATCGGCCGGCACCATCAATACCCCGATGGCGCGGTGTTGTTTCTCGGCACCTTGTTCGCGCCGGTGGAAGACCGTGACGCGCCGGGCAAGGGATTTACCCATAAGATCGATGACATCGTAACGGTGGCGACGCCGCAACTCGGTGCTCTGGTGAATCGCATGCGCTATTCCGATGAATGCCCGCCTTGGGATTTCGGCGCGGGCCATTTGATGCGCAATCTCGCGCGGCGGGGCGTGTTGTCGTGAGGTTCGTCTAACCATATTTGCCGGAAAGGGGAAACGTCGTTGAACCACGAACAAAAAATCATTCAGCCGGGGGGCGTGCCGGTGTTGCCGCTGCCCAAAAATCACTTCAAGCACGCGATTGCGGCGGGGCGGCAGCAGATCGGGCTCTGGTGCTCTCTGCCGAGCGCCTACACGGCGGAAGTTGTCGCACCTTCCGGCTTTGACTGGCTGCTGTTCGACACCGAGCATACGCCCAGCAGCGTCACCACGGTGATGTCGCAGTTGCAGGCCGCCGCGCCGTACGACGTGTCTCCCGCCGTGCGCGCGACGGTCAACGATACGGCGCAGATCAAGCAGCTTCTCGATATCGGCACGCAGACCGTGTTCATTCCTTATGTGCAAACGCCTGAGGAAGCGCATGCCGCTGTGCTGGCCATGCGTTATCCGCCTGAGGGCGTGCGCGGGGTCGCGGGCACGACGCGCGCCAACCGCTTCGGCCGGGTGCAAAATTATCATCAACTGGCGGCGCAGGAGCTTTGCCTCATTTTGCAGGTGGAAACGCAGAAATCGCTCGATCATCTGGAAGAGATCGCCAAGATGGACGGCGTCGACGGTGTTTTCATCGGTCCGGCCGATCTTTCTGCGAGCCTGGGCTATGCGGGCAACCAGGGGCACCCGGAGGTAAAAAAAATTATCGAAGATACCATCCGCCGGGTTCGCGCCTGCGGCAAACCGGTGGGGATTTTGACTGGCGACAAGGCGTTCGCGCGGCACTGCATCGAAGTGGGCACCGTGTTCACGGCGGTGGGCGCCGATGTCGGGATTCTCGCCCGTGGTGCTGAGGCTTTGGCGCAGGAATTTCAGGGGCGGTAGAAAGGAGGGGAGGAAGCGCTACTTTTTGTGAACAAAAAGTAGCAAAAAAACTTTATTATGCTGGGTCATGGGCGTTGTCGCTGACACAGTCTCAGGCCCAGCATAACAAAGTTTTTGCGCCGCTTTTGATCGAAAAAGCGGCCTCTTTCTTTTACTTGATGGCGACCGGCTGTTTGACCAGCGCCAGGCAGAGCAGGGCGGAGACCGTTCCGATGATGGCCGCTGTCAACAAGGCCGGCACGAAGGAATGCGTGGCCTGCACGATGAAGCCGGTGGTCATGGGCGCCAGCGCGCCGCCCAGATAGCCGCCGAAATTCATCATGCCGCCGAGCGAGCCGACAAAACGCTGCGGCGCGCCGACCGAGACCATCGCCCACTGCCCGGACATCGCGAAAAATCCGAGGAACATCGCCAAAGTCATGGCGGCGATGGCGAGATTGTTGTCGCTCACTTCCGCGGCGACGGCCGTGAACAATGCCATGCCGATCAACCCGCTCACTGCCGCCATTTTGCAGGCCGTCAGCGGAGTGACACGCCGCCCGGCAGCCAGCCGGTCGATCACCAGGCCGCCGGTAATGCTGCCGACCGTGCCGCCAAAAAACGGAATGGCGGCGATCAGGCCGGTGTGCGGGATGCTCATATGGCGCTGGATTTCCAGATAGCCCGGCAGCCAGGCGGTGTAGAGCCAGATCAGGTAAATCGTGCCGAAGAAGCCGAGGATCATCCCCCAGCTGGTGCGGTGACCGAACAGCTTGCGCCAATCGGCGGGCGTGGCCGGGAGCGGTTTGCTGTCCGTTTGCGCAAGGTAACGCGCATCGCTCGTCTCAAAACCTTGTTGTTTGGGCGAACGATAGAAAGAAAGCCAGATGCCCGCGGCGGCGATGCCGGCGAACCCCATGATGACGAACATGGTGCGCCATCCAAAAGACGTCATGAGCAGGGTGATCAACGGCGCCGCGATAGCCGGGCCGATCGAGGATGAAAGCAGGAACACGCCGGTCGGCAGGCCGCGATCCTGCGGGCTGAAGCAGTCCCGCACGACGCGGGCGCTGATGGGAAATTGCGGCGACTCACCCGCGCCGAGCAGCATGCGCAGGGCGCAGAACGATCCGAACCCTCGGGAAAAACCACAGAGCAGTTGCGCCACGGACCAGACGATCTGTGCCGCGCCGAGCAGGCGACGAGGGCCGAGGCGATCGACAAAAAAGCCAACCGGCAACTGGCAGAAAGCATAAGCCCAGAGAAAGGATGACAGCAGCAATCCCATCTGCGCGACGGAAAGGCCGAGATCATGGCGGATCAGTGGATTGGCGACGGAGAGCGTGGAACGGTCGAGCATGTTGATCATACCGCTCATCACCAGAAGGCCCAGGGAAACGATCTGAAACCTGCGTAAACGTCGCGAAGGCCGGGATTGTTCGGTGTCCGTATAAGGTATGTCAGCGATTGTTGTTTGCTGTTCCAGCATGGGCGGATCCTCTGTTTTTTGTCCTCACCTCGTGGGAGACGGGTTCGGTTTTTTCTTGTTGGGCGAGCAAGACCAAGCAAGCGAGACTTAGAAAGTAAGCGCTACTTTTTGTGAACAAAAAGTAGCAAAAAAACTTTATTATGCTGGGTCATGGGCGTTGGCGCTGACACAGCCCACGACCCAGCATAGTAAAAGTTTTTGCGCCGCTTTTTTCAAAAAGCGGCTACTTCCTCCTACCCTAACGCGGCTGATGCGGCGGATCGATCCCGGTTTCAGTATCAATCGATGCGAATTCTGAATTCGTTTTTGGCAGCACGCTGGCGCGGAACGTGGCCAAAGCCGGGTTGTCATTGTCCCGGCGCCAGATCAAATGAAGCTCCGCCCGCGTGGTCGGCACCGGCTCAAGCGCGCGCAGCACCACACCGCGCACATTCAGGAAACGGGCGGAGTCCGGCACCAGCGCCACGCCCATGCCGGTGCTGACCAGCGCCAGAACGGTGTGGATTTGGCTGGCGTGCTGGACGAAATGGGGCATGGCGTCGGCGGCGCGGAACAGGCTGAACACCAGGTCGTGAAAATAGCGCGCGTCCAGCGGCGCGTACATCACGAAGGGCAGGGAGGTGAGATCCGGCAAAGACGGCGCCGGGCCTTGGGCGAGGGCATGGTGTTCCGGCACGGCCAGCAGCAGAGTCTCGCGGGCCACGCAGACCAGTTCCATGCCGCGCCGTTCCACGGGCAGGCGGATCAAGCCGGCATCCTGCGCGCCGGTGGCCAAAGCTTCCATTTGCTCGGTGGTGCGCATTTCCCGCAGCACGAAGGCTACGTTCGGCATTTTCCGTGTGGCCATGGCGAGCAGTTCGGGCAGCACGGCGTAGCTGGCGCCGGCGGTGAAGCCCAGCGTGATGGAGCCGGCTTCTCCCCGCGCGGCGCGCTTGGCCGACCAGGCGGCGCGTTGCGCGAGGCGCAGCATCTGCCGCGCCTCGGGCAGGAAGGCCCGCCCCGCAGGTGTGAGCTGCACCGAGCGGCTGGAGCGCTTGAAAAGCTGCGTGCCCAGTTCGTGTTCGAGCATTTGGATCTGCCGGCTCAAGGGCGGCTGCGTCATGTTCAGGCGCTGGGCGGCGCGCCCGAAATGCAGATCCTCGGCAACGGCAACAAAGCAACGAAGCTGGGTGAACTCGAACATTATTACCGATTTTATATCAATTAATGCTGTTTATGGCTTGGACGCGTAAAGATGAGCCGATTAGATCTCGCTGACAATAACCGGCCGTCATAGGGCCAGGCAGAGGGAGCCGAAATGCGATGGCAGTGAACGAGACTCAGGCCACCAGGAAAACCGCTGCTGAACTCCGCAGTGCCCGCTGGTTCGGCCCGGCCGATCTGCGCGCCTTCGGGCACCGCTCGCGGGCGATGCAGATGGGCTATTCGCCGGAGGAATGGACCGGCAAGCCGGTGATCGCCATCCTCAATACCTGGTCCGACCTGCAGCCCTGCCACGCGCATTTCAAGCAGCGTGTGGAGGATGTGAAGCGCGGCGTGCTGATGGCCGGCGGCTTTCCCGTGGAGTTACCGGCGCTGTCGCTCTCGGAGACCTATCTCAAGCCCAGCAGTATGCTGTACCGCAACATGTTGGCCATGGAGGCCGAGGAACTGTTGCGCGCGCATCCCGTCGATGGGGTGGTGCTGATGGGCGGTTGCGACAAGACCACGCCGGGCTTGCTGCTCGGCGCCACCAGCGCGGATCTTCCCGCCATTTACCTGCCGGCGGGGCCGATGCTGCGCGGCAACTGGCAGGGCAAAGTGCTCGGCTCCGGCTCGGATTCCTGGAAATATTGGGATGAGCTGCGCGCCGGCACGATTACTGAAAAAGACTGGCTCGGGGTCGAGAGTGGCATCGCCCGTTCCTATGGCACCTGCATGACCATGGGCACCGCCAGCACCATGACGGCGATTGCCGAGGCGGTAGGGATGAGCTTCTCCGGCGCGTCTTCCATCCCGGCGGCGGATGCCAACCATATTCGCATGGCCTCTGCCTGTGGCCGGCGCATCGTCGAGATGGTGTGGGAGGATCTGCGCCCCAGCCGCATTCAGAGTCGAAAGGCCTTCGAGAATGGCATCGCCGTGGCCATGGCGATGGGCTGTTCCACCAACGCCATCATTCATCTCATCGCCATGGCGCGCCGCGCCGGCGTGCCGATCGGCCTCGATGATTTCGAAACATATAGCCGGCGCGTGCCGGTGATCGGCAATATCCGCCCCAGCGGCGCGACCTATCTCATGGAGGATTTCTATTATGCCGGCGGCCTGCGCGGGCTGATGCATAATATCCGCGCGCATCTGCATCTCGACGCGCTCACCGTCTCCGGCCGCACCTTGGGCGAAGAGCTGGAAGGTGCTGCCGTTTACAATGACGATGTGATTCGGCTGGTGGAGAATCCCGTATACGAGCAAGGCGCGCTCGCGGTGTTGAAGGGCAACCTCGCGCCCGAGGGCTGCGTGATCAAGCCTAGCGCCTGCGATCCGCGCTTTCTGCGCCATACCGGCCCGGCCCTGGTGTTCGACAGCTATGCGGAGATGAAAGCGGCGATCGACGACGAAAATCTCGACGTTACCGCCGACCATGTTCTGGTGCTGCGCAACGCCGGGCCGCAAGGCGGGCCCGGCATGCCGGAATGGGGCATGCTGCCGATCCCGAAAAAACTTCTCAAACAGGGGATTCGCGACATGCTGCGCCTGTCGGACGCACGCATGTCCGGCACCAGTTACGGCGCCTGCGTGCTGCATGTGGCGCCGGAAAGCTATATCGGCGGGCCGCTGGCGTTGCTGCGCACCGGAGATCTCATCAGTGTGGATGTCGCGGCGCGAACCATCAACATGGATGTGCCCGAGGCGGAAATCGCCCGCCGCCGCGCCGCCTGGGTGCCGCCGCCGCGACACTATGAACGCGGCTATGGCTGGATGTTCACGCAGCACATCGCCCAGGCGCATGAAGGTTGCGACTTCGATTTTCTGACCACGGCTTTTGGCGCGCCGGTCGGCGAGCCGGCGATTTACTAGAAGGAAGCGCTTCTTTTTTGAAAAAAAGAAGCAAAAAACTTTTTTAAACTGGGCCCGTGCAGTTTCAACGCCTCAGGCCCAGCATAATAAAAGTTTTTGCGCCGCTTTTTTCAAAAAGCGGCTGCTTACTTAACTTGAAGGGGCAATGATGCGCGAGCGAACCGGCGGACAAATCCTCATCGACCAGTTGGAAATCCAGGGCGTGACGCATGTGTTCTGCGTGCCGGGCGAGAGTTATCTGGCGGCGCTGGATGCGATGTATGAGTCGACGCTGGAGCTGACCATCTGCCGCCAGGAAGGCGGGGCGGCGATGATGGCGGAGGCGCAGGGCAAGCTCACCGGGCGCCCGGGCATTTGTTTTGTCACGCGCGGGCCGGGGGCCACCAATGCCAGCCCTGGCGTGCACATTGCCGCGCAGGATTCCACGCCGATGATTCTGTTTGTCGGCCAGGTGGGGCGCTCGATGCGTGGGCGCGAAGCGTTCCAGGAACTCGATTATCGCGCCGTGTTCGGCAGCATCGCCAAATGGGTGACGGAGATCGACGATGCCGCGCGTTTGCCTGAACTTATCGCCCGTGCCTTCCATGTCGCCATGAGCGGCCGGCCGGGCCCGGTGGTGATCGCGTTGCCGGAGGATATGCTGCGCGAGACGGCCGAATGCGCGGATGCCGCCCCGGTGCGCATTCATGAGGCGGTTCCGGCCGTGGCGGATCTCGATGCGCTCGACGCGATGTTGGCCGAAGCGCGCCGACCGTTGGTCATTGCCGGCGGCAGCCGTTGGGATGAAGCGGCGGTACGGGATCTGGCGGATGTCGCGGCGCGTTACGAGTTGCCTGTGTGCGTCTCGTTCCGTCGGCAATCTCTGTTTCCCGCGACGTCGCCGTTTTATGCGGGGGATATGGGGGTGGGCGCGAACCCCGCCTTGGTCGCGGCGGCGCGCGAGAGCGATTTGATCATCCTGCTCGGCACCAGGCTCTCGGAGGCGGCGAGCCAGGGTTATACGCTGCTGGACATTCCCCGTCCGGCGCAGACGCTGGTGCATATCCATCCCGGCGCGGAGGAACTCGGCCGCGTGTATCAGGCTGACCTCGCGTTAAATGTGTCGCCGCGCGCCTTTCTGGAGGAAATGCGGGGCAGGGGGCCGCGCGTGGCGCCGGAGCGCGCCGCACATGTCGCCCGGTTGCGCGAAGCGTATCTTGCCTGGAGCGGCAAGCCGACCGTCTTGTCGGGTTCGTTCAATCTCGGTGAAATCGTTGCGGGCTTGAGCAAAATTCTGCCCGATGATGCGATCATCACCAACGGCGCCGGCAATTACGCCGCCTGGATCAACCGCTTCTACCCATTCCGCGCCTTTGGCAGCCTGGTGGCGCCCACCTCCGGCTCGATGGGCTATGGCGTGCCCGCCGCCGTCGGCGCGCTGCGGCTCGATCCGTCTCGCATGGTTGTCGCGTTCGCGGGTGACGGATGTTTTTTGATGAATGGCCAGGAATTCGCGACGGCGGTGCAATATGGCCTGCAACTGATCGTGATCATCGTCGATAACGGAATGTACGGCACGATCCGCATGCATCAGGAGCGAGACTATCCCGAACGGGTTGTCGGCACGGCACTGCAAAACCCGGATTTCTGTGCTTATGCCAAGGCTTTTGGCGGGCATGGCGAGCGGGTGGAAAGCACCGCGGCATTTTGGCCCGCCTTCGAACGGGCCATTGCGGCGGGAAAACCGACGATTCTCCATTGCCTGGTCGACCCGGAAGCGCTGACGCCGGCACGCTCGCTCTCCGCCATCCGCGCCGCGGCGCGGAAGTAGAAGGAAGCACTTCTTTTTTGAAAAAAAGAAGCAAAAAACTTTTTTAAACTGGGCACGTGCAGTTTCAACGCCTCGGGCCCAGCGTAACAAAAGTTTTTGCGCCGCTTTTTTCAAAAAGCGGCTGCTTTCTTAGCGCCAGTGGCGGCCAAGGAACGCGGCCACCGCGTCGAGCGCGTGGCGCGCGGCTGGTAGATCTTTCACAGAATTTTGGAAGACGTGGTGCAGCCCTTCGAAAATATCGAGCTGCACCACGCCGCCCTTTTTCTCAGCCGCCTGCGCATAGCGCCTGGCGTCGTCGAGCAGCAATTCGTCGCCGCCGACCTGGATGAGCAAGGGCGGCAGGATTTCGGGCAGGTTGTAAAGCGGCGACGCCCTTCCATCCTTCGGATCGGCGCCGGCGAGATAGGCAGCGGCAGGCCCGGTCAGCATCTCCGGCTGGAAGATGGGGTCGTTTATGTCGGGGCTGGTGAACGAGGCGCCGGTCATCGTCAGATCGAGCCAGGGCGAGAAGACCGCGATGGACGCGATCGCCGGTGTGGTCGCCGTATCGCCCAGCACGCTGAGGGCCAGGGCGCCGCCGGCGGAGTCACCGACCAGCGCGACCTGGGAAATGCCCTGGCGGCCCAGCCAGCGGCGAATGGAGGCGGCGGCCTCGGGCGCGGCGGGGAATACGTGCTCCGGCGCCAGCGGATAGTCGGCCACGAACGCCGCCACCCCGGCGCGGACCGCCACCTGGCTGGCGAGGCCGCGATAGGCCTGGGCCGAGCCCAGCATGTAGGCGCCGCCGTGCAGGAAGGGGATCGCCCGGTCCGCCGGGGCGCCGGCCGGCCGTACCCACCAGCCGCTCACGCCGTCGCGGTCGATGGCGTCCAGGGTGACGCCATCGGCGATCGGTGCGCCGGCGATCAGCTTGTCGTAGGTCTCGCGCTGCGTGCCGGTGGAATTCTGGAACAGAAGGTGGATTTCGGTGAGCACGGCTTGCTCGATGGGGCGCTCATCGTCGGGCAGAACGTGCCGCGTCTCAAAGGGGGGCGTCTTGGTGGCGATGGTCACGGAATTTACCTCTGGTTTGGAACCGGAAAAGTCCGGCTTCGTCTGACGGCAGAAGTATCCATTTCTATCTGGACCAGAAGTCTGGAGCCTGGAATAGAATCCATTCCCAATAGGAAGTATTGGAGACCCTTCAATGGACCGGCTCGACGCGATGCGCCTCTTCGTCCGTGTGGTCGAGCGCGGCAGCTTCTCGGCCGTGGCCCGGGAAGCAGGGATCGGCCAGTCGGCAGTCAGCAAACAGATCGCCGCTCTCGAAGCCCATCTGGGAGCGCAACTCATGCGCCGCACCTCGCGGCGCATGACCCTCACCGATGCCGGCCAAATCTTCTACGAATCCGCTCTGCGGCTGGTCGAGGAATTCGACGCGGCGGAGTCCCTGGTTGGCCGTGGCCAGTCCGCGCCATCCGGGCTGGTCCGGGTGACCGTCGCCCCGGTGTTCGGGCGGCTTTACATCGTGCCGCGGCTCCCGGCGTTTTTCGCGCGCTATCCGGACATCTCCATCGAACTCACCGGGTCCGGGCGCGCCATCAATTTGATCGAGGAGGGCGTCGATCTGGCGATCCGCAATGGTGAACTCGTCGATTCGAGCATGATCGTACGTCGCATCGCCCTGGCGCCGTTCGCGACCGTCGCCACGCCGGCCTATCTCGCAATCCGCGGCGTGCCGCGGACCCCCGCTGAACTCGACGCCCATGCCTGCCTGATGTTCGCCCCGAACCATGAGCCGCTGCCATGGGAGTTCCGGGACGGATCGGCGTCCATTCTGCATTGCCCAAAGGCGAATTTCCGCACTGAAGATGCCGAACAGATCCGCGCCGCGGTGCTCGCCGACCTTGGCCTGGCCCACGGCCCGGCCTGGGTGTTCGCGCCCGAAATTGCGTCCGGCGCGCTCCGAGCCGTGCTGGCCGACTACGCTCCTGGCCCGCTGGCCATCAGCGCGGTCCATCCCGCCGGCCGGCGTCTGCCCACCAAGGTCAGGGTGTTCATCGATTTCCTGGTGGAGACTCTGGCGGGCGATCCCGCGCTGACGGGCCTACCCCGGCAATAACTTGGCAGCGGCGGCTTTTGCCGAACCGCGACGCCGCTTTGGCGGCAATCCGCCTATTCCAGGCGGATGCAGGTTTGGTTTATAGAGGAATATAATGATTTCGATACGACCAGGAACCGGACAAGATCCGAAAGTTCGCTGGAGCGGGCGAAGGGATTCGAACCCTCGACCCCAACCTTGGCAAGGTTGTGCTCTACCCCTGAGCTACGCCCGCAAAGCGTGAGGGGGGTATTATCCAAGCTGGAAAGAGATTGCAAGTCCCCATTGTCGCGGGGTGTGAGGGGCGGGCAGGTTGCTATATATATCTTTGGAAACCCATACGGATCACCGCAGATGAACAGTCTCCTTAGCTCCATGAACGACCCGATTCCGGCCAACGCGGCTGGTATGATCATTGACGGCACCCAGGCGAATTTCATGGCCGAGGTGGTCGAGGCCTCCCGACAGGTTCCGGTGCTGGTCGATTTCTGGGCCACCTGGTGCGGTCCCTGCAAAACGCTCACCCCGACGCTGGAAAAGGTGGTGCGCGCCCAAGGCGGGCGCGTGCGGCTGGTGAAGATCGACATCGACCAGAATCGCGAACTGGTGGCCCAGCTTTCGCGCATGGGCCTGCCGATGCAGTCGGTGCCGACGGTGGTGGCGTTCTGGCAGGGCCAGCTGGCCGACACGTTCTCCGGCGCGCTGCCCGAGAGCGAGGTGAAGCGTTTCGTCGAAGCCTTGCTCAAACTGGCTGGCTCCAGTGCGCCTGGCGCAGACCTGGTCGCCGAGGGCAAGGCGCTGCTGGAGCAGGGCCAGGCTGAAGCGGCGGCGCAGTGCTTCGCCGCCGCCGTGCAGCAGGACCGCGATAAGGCGGAAGCCTGGGGCGGCCTGGTGCGCGCGCTCATCGCCATGGGCGACGAAGAACAGGCAGAGGAGGTGCTGCGGGAAGTGCCGGCGCCGCTTACCGAGCATGCGGAGGTTGCCGGCGCCCGATCGGCTCTGGCCCTGCTGGCCGAGGGGCGCAAGGCGCAAGCGGCGCGGGCGGGACTCGAAGCGCGGCTGACCACGAACCCGGATGATTTCCAGGCCCGTTACGACCTTGCCACCGCGCTGAATGCATCCGACGCCCGGGAAGAGGCCGCCGATGCGCTGCTGGAGATCGTGCGCCGCAACCGCGCCTGGAATGACGATGCCGCGCGCCTGCAGTTGCTGAAATTTTTCGAGGCCTGGGGGTTTGACGACGCGGCGACGATGGCGGCCCGCCGCAAGCTTTCGGCCCTTCTGTTCAGCTGAGCGATGCGCGGTTTCCATCCCCAGTTCGCTGATCTGCCTGAGGATTTTCCCGTCTTTCCGTTGAACGGCGCGCTTTTGCTGCCCGGTGGCCGGCTGCCGTTGAACGTGTTCGAGCCGCGCTATCTGGCGCTGGTGGAGGATGCTCTCGGGGCCGGCCGGATGTTCGGGATGGTCCAGCCGGATAAGCGTCTGGCCCGGGGTGATACCGGCCCTGGCCTGTACCGCACCGGCTGCCTGGGCCGCATTTCCTCCTTCAGCGAAACCGATGACGGACGCTTCCTGATCACGTTGACCGGGCTGGTCCGTTTCACCATCATCGAGGAAATCGAGCCGCTGCGCGGCTATCGCCGGGTACGGGCGGCGCTGGGTGGCTATGCGGCGGATCTGCTCGAGCCGGGGGAAACAAAGCTGCCGTTCGAGCGTGACGATCTGCTTAAGGCGTTGCGCCGTTATTTCTCCCACGCCGGGGTGGACGCCAATTGGGAGGCGATCGCCGCCATGCCCGATTCGGCGCTGATCGTCTCGCTGTGCATGGCCTGCCCCTTTGCGCCGGAGGAAAAACAAGCTTTGCTGGAAGCCAAGGACGAGAGCGACCGGGCGCGCGCCTTGCTGGCGCTCCTGGAAATCAATGCCTTCGAAGACGGCCACGACGAAGACGACGAACCGAAAGCAAGCTGACATGAGTACCGAACAAGACATGCCGGAGCCGAACGTTCCGGTGGACCCGCGCCTTCTGGAAATTCTGGTTTGCCCGCTCACCCGCGGCCCGCTGGTGTACGACCGAAGCCGCAACGAGCTGATCAGCCAGAAAGCGGGATTGGCCTACCCGATTCGCAACGGCATCCCGATCATGCTGGCCGATGAGGCGCGCAGTCTCGAATCGTGAACACACCGACGGACATCAAGCTCCACCGCGCCGACAACATCCTGGAGGTCAGCTTCACGGACGGTTCGGTGTTCCGGCTGACGGCGGAATATCTGCGCACGCAAAGCCCGAGCGCCGAAGTGCAAGGCCATGGGCCGGGCGAGGGGCAGCTCGTGTTCGGCAAGAAACATGTCGCCATCACGGGACTCGTGCCGACCGGCAACTACGCGGTGCGGCTGAAATTCAGCGACGGGCACGATACCGGCATTTTCACCTGGGATTATCTCTACGCTCTGGGCCAGGAATTCAGCCGGCGATGGCCTGAATATCTGCAGAAATTGGAGGCCGCGGGACGGCACCGGGAATAAGCATGGACAGCGAGGCCGAACCGGAGATTTCCAGGGGGCGGATGCGGCTCATAGCGGTCATCGTCGCGACCGCCTTGTTCATGCAAAACCTCGATTCCACCATCATCGCCACAGCCCTTCCGGCGATGGCGCGCAGCTTTCATGCCGACCCGCTGCATATGAGCGTGGCACTGACCTCGTATTTGATCAGCCTGTCGGTGTTCATCCCGGCCAGCGGCTGGGTGGCCGACCATTTTGGCGCGCGCCAGGTGTTCCGCGCCGCCATCATCGTCTTCACTCTGGGTTCGGTGCTGTGCGGCATCGCCCCCGATCTGCTCGCCCTGGTGCTGGCGCGCATCCTGCAAGGGCTGGGCGGCGCCATGATGCTTCCGGTCGGACGGCTGGTGCTGCTGCGTTCGGTCTCGCGGTCGCAGATGATCGCGGCGATGTCCTGGGTGACCATGCCGGCGCTGGTCGGCCCGATTCTCGGCCCGCCGCTCGGCGGCTTCATCGTCACGTATTTTTCCTGGCGCTGGGTGTTCGACATCAACGTGCCCATCGGCGTGCTCGGCGTCATCGCCGTGGGGCTGTTCATCACCGATGTGCGCGAGGCTGATCGCGGCGGCCGCCTCGATTTCACCGGCCTGATCCTCACCGGATTTTCCATGGCGGCGTTGATGGCCGGGTTCGAGACGATCGGCCGCCACCTTGTGCCGCTCAGCTGGACGCTCGCCAGCCTCGGCACGGGCCTGGCCGCGCTCATCCTGTATATTTTGCACGCGCGCCGCGCCGTGCACCCGATCCTCGATTTGTCGCTGCTGAGCGTTCAGACCTTCGCCAGCTCCGTGATCGCCGGCAGCCTGTTCCGCATCGCCGTCGGCGCCATGCCGTTTCTGCTGCCGCTGATGCTGCAGCTCAGTTTCGGCGAATCGCCGCTGCAGAGCGGCCTTGTCACCTTCGCGGCCGCCGCCGGCGCGCTGACCATGAAGCCCGCCGCCCAGCCGTTGCTGCGCCGTTTCGGTTTCCGCACCGTGCTGGTCGTCAACGGCGTGCTGGCGTCGGCCTTCATCATCGCCTGCGCGGCGTTCCAGCCGGACTGGCCGATTCTGGTGCTGGACGCGGTGCTCCTGGTCGGCGGTTTTTTCCGTTCGCTGCAATTCACCGCCTACAACACCATCGCGTATGGCGACATTCCGCGCGCGCGCATGTCGGCGGCCACTTCGCTCTACGCCACCATCCAGCAGCTTACGCTCACTTTGGGCATTGTCGTCGGCGCGGCGGTGCTGGAGATCGCCAGCGCCTGGTCGCATCACGCCACGGCAACGCGCGACGACTACGCGCTGGCCTTCCTCGTCGTCGGCGGCATTTCCTTAGGCGCGGTGCCGTTCTGTGCTCGCCTGCACCCCAATGCGGGCGAGGAACTCAGCGGACATCACGTGGCGTTGGAAGCGGCGGGTGACGCGGAGAAAAAGGAAGTGCTACTTTTTGTGAACAAAAAGTAGCAAAAAAACTTTATTTATGCTGGGCCTTGGGCGTTGGCGCTGACATAGCCTGAGGCCCAGCAAAGCAAAAGTTTTTGGTGCCGCTTTTTTCAAAAAGCGGCTGCTTTCTTACACGATCCCGCGCCGGGTTATGAAGTCGCCGAACCCTTCATTACCTTGCCGCGTCTGGGCGTAATCGGCGAAGAGCGGCGCCAGCGTGGCGAGGATCGTTTCTTCGTCGGCGTCTTCCTTATAGATGCGGTTCAGCCGCGAGCCGTCGGCGTTGCCGCCTAGGTGCAAATTGTAGCGGCCCGGATTGCGGCCGACGAAGCCGATTTCGGCGAGGTAGGGGCGGGCGCAGCCATTCGGGCAGCCGGTCATGCGCACCGTGATCGGCTGTTGGGCGAGGCCGTGTTCCGCCAACAGCGCGTCGAGCTTGGTGATCAGTCCCGGCAGATAGCGTTCGGCGTCGGTCAGGGCCAGGGCGCAGGTCGGCAAGGCCACGCAGGCGATTGCCGCCTCGCGCAGCACCGAGCCGCGTAGCTTCACGCCGTGGGCGGCGAGAATTTTCTCGATCTCGGCGCGCGCCGCATCATCGGCCTTGGCGACGATGATGTTCTGGTTCGGGGTGAGGATGAACGCGACATCGAGCGTTTCGGCGATCCGCTTCAGTGCCGCCTTCAGCTTCCATTCGCCGACATTGGCAACGCGCCCGTTTTCCACGAACAGGGTCAGATGGTGCAGCCCGTCTTCGCTGGTATGCCAGCCCATGCGGTCGCCGTTGCCGGCGAATTTGAACGGCCGGGCCGGCTCCAGCTTCACCTTCAGGCGGGAATTGATTTCATTGACGATGAAATCCAGGCCGCGATCGACGACCGTGTATTTCAGCCGTGCGCGGCGGCGGTTGGCGCGGTTGCCGTAATCGCGCTGCGTCGTCACCACGGCCTCGGCCACGTCGACGGCGTTCTCGACCTTGCAGAAGCCGATCACTTCGCCGACGCGCGGGAAGGTTTCCGCATCGCCATGGGTGGCGCCCATGCCGCCGCCGATCAGCACGTTGTAGCCGACCACGTCGCCGTTCTCGACGATGGCGATGTAGGAGAGGTCGTGGGCGAACACGTCCACGTCGTTCTGCGGCGGCACTGCCACGGCGATCTTGAATTTGCGCGGCAGGTAGGTGGCGCCGTAGATCGGCTCGACCTCCGGTTCCTTCGTGACCTTCTCATCATCGATGAAAATCTCGCGCCAGGCGCCGCTGCGCGGCAGCAGGTCGGTGGAGATGTCGCGCGCGGTCTTTTCCGCCTGCGCATAGGCGCGGCCGGCGAATTCGTTGGGCGTGCACATCACGTTGCGGTTCACGTCACCGCAGGCGGCGATGGTGTCGAGCAGCACGCTGTCGATCTGCCGCAAGGCGGGGCGCAGATTGGTCTTGATCACGCCATGGAACTGGATCGACTGGCGCGTGGTGATGCGCAGCGTCTGGTTGCCGCGCTCGTCCGACAGCCGGTCCATCGCCAGATATTGCGCGCGGCTCAGCACGCCGCCGGGGACGCGCAACCGGGCCATGAAGCTGTAGGCCTTGTCGAGCTTGCGCTTGGCGCGCTCGGGCCGCAGGTCGCGGTCGTCCTGCAGATAGATGCCGTGAAACTTGATGAGCTGCTGGTCGTCTTCGGACAGCGCCCCGCTCTCGACCACGTTCAGCCCCTCGGCGAGGCCGCCGCGCAGGAAGCGGCTGTTGGTCTTGATCGTTTCGTTGTGGGAGAGCTTCGGCGTATCGGTGGTCTTGTCAGTCATTGGTGTCTTCCCGAAAAGGAGGGCGTCAGGCCATGGAGGCCGCGGCCCGGCGCGGCAGGTGGATGCCGCATTCCGTCTTGTCGCGCCCGGCCCAGCGGCCCGAGCGTTTATCGCCGCCAAGCGGCAGCGCGGTACAGGTGGCGCAGCCGAGCGAGGTGTAACCCTGGGCCTGCAGCGGGTGGCGCGGCAGGTCATGGCGTTGGAAATAGGCCTCGATCATCGCATCGTCCCAGTGCGCCAGCGGGTTCACGGTGGTGCGCCCGTCCGGCCCGGTCTCGACCAGGTTCAACTGGCTCCGCGCGCCGCCCTGGGCGCGCTTGCGCCCGGTGATCCAGGCCTCGAACCCTTCCAGCGCCGCGTCGAGCGGGTTGGTCTTGCGGATCGCGCAGCACAGATCGGCGTCTTTTTCCCAGAGGCGTCCGTCCGGGTCCCAGGCGGCGAGCTGCGCGCCGCTCGGGCGCACGCTGCGCACGTCGGTCAGGCCGAGATAGGCGACCAGCCTGTCACGGTAGGCCAGGGTCTCGGGAAAGAGCTTTCCGGTGTCGAGGAAAATGACCGGCACCGTCCGGTCGATTTCCGAGATCATGTGGAGCATGATGGCGGATTCGGTGCCGAAGGACGACACCAAAGCGATCTTGCCCGTGAATTGTTCGCCCACCGCCTGCGCCAGCACGCTCTCGGCGGAAGCGGATTCGACAATTTCCAGCATCAATACACGTCCTTTTTGTAGCGCCCGGCGCTGATCAGCGCGTCGAGGGCGGCTTGGCCCGCTTTTTCATCGCGGCCGTCGGCAAGGATGCGGTTCAGGGTGGCGTCGACATCGCGCGCCATGTGCTTGGCGTCGCCGCACAGATAGAGGGTTGCGCCCTGGTCGAGCTGCTGGCGCACCCGCTCACGCTGTTCCCACAGCACGTGCTGCACGTAACGCTTCTCGGGCTGGTCGCGCGAAGAGGCGAGGTCGAGCCGCCCGAGCACGCCGGATTTCAGCCAGTCCTGGATCTCCAGCTGGTAGAGGAAGTCGTACAGGAAGTGGCGATGGCCGAAGATCGCCCAGGCCTGGGTGCCGGCATTGGTCGCTTCGAGTTCCTGGAGGAAGCCGCGATAGGGCGCCACGCCGGTGCCGGCGCCGATCATGATGATCGGGGTTTCGGCGTTTTGCGGCAGGCGGAAATGCGGGTTCGGGCGCACGAAGATCTTCGCGCTGCCGCCGGCACGCAGGCGGTCGGTGATCATGCCGGAAGCCACGCCGAGCCGTGCCCGCCCGGCGGCCTCATAGGCCAGGCGCGCGACGGTGAGATGCGCTTCCTCGCCGACCAGTTTCTGTGACGAGGCGACCGAATAATAACGTGGCGCCAGCGGCCGCAGCAGAGACGTGAAGGCGTCCGCCCCCAGCCGGTGCGGGAAAGCCTCCAGCAGGTCGATCCATTGCCGTCCGGCCAGGAACGCGGCGCGCTCGGCCTCATTCTCGGCCAGGGACGCGGCCTGGGCATCGCCGGTCAGCGCCGCGTAGTCTTTCATCTGCTTGGCCGTCAGCGTGCTGATGTCGTAGCGCGCCGTCAGCGCCTCGTGCAGCGCGGCATCACCCTCAAGGCCCACGGCGCGGGCCATGGCGCCGACCAGCGCCGGATCGTTTTCCGGCACGAAGCCGATCGCATCGCCCGGCTCGTAGGTGATGCCGGAGCCGGCCAGCGAGAGCTCGATATGGACGGTCTCGGAGTCCGCGCGGTCCGAGGTGAGCTTGTGATGCGCCGTGATCTCGGCGGCGAAGGGGGACGATTTCGACGCGGCTTCCGCCGCCGGCTTGTGGAAATCCACATGGATGACCGAGCCGGCGAGGGCGGCGTCGGCATTTTTCGGCGCCAGCGTTTCGAGCGTGGCGGCGAGCCAGGTTTTGGCGCCGGCCTCATAATCGAGGTCGAGATCGATGCGCGCAGCGGCGCGCGTGGCGCCCAGGGCTTCGAGCCGCGCGTCGACCTGCCGGCCGCTTTCGCAGAACTGCGCATAGGAGGAGTCGCCCAGGGCCAGGACGGCAAATTTCACGCCATCGAGACGCGGCGCGGCGTCGCCCATCAGCGCGCGGAAGAAAGGCGCGGCGCGTTGCGGCGGTTCGCCGTCACCCCAGGTGGAAATGATGGCGATGATCGTGCCGGCATCTTTCAGGCTTTGCACGTCGGCATCGGCCACATCCTGCACGCGCGCGGCGAAGCCGAGCTTGGCCGCGTCCTGCTTCGCCTTGGCGGCCAGCGCTTCGGAATTGCCGGATTCGGTTGCGTACAGCACGAGCAGTTTTGGCTTCGGCCCGGCGACGGCGGCAGCGGCGGGCTGCTTGCCTTCCGCGGCATCCATCCCGGCGAGAAAACCGGCGAGCCAGGCGCGCTGCACCGAAGACGAGGCGCCGATGACCTTGTCGAGGGCGGCGATCTGTTCGGGGGCGAAGGGCGCCGTGTGGGGGAGGGCGATCAGCTTGGACATGTCCGAATAACCTTGGGCAGGGGAAAAGGGATTAATTCTGGGGCGGCAGGGAGAGCCAGCAGCGCTCCGCGACGAGGACCTCGATCCGGCGGGCGGCTTCTTGCATGCTCACGCCCTCGTCCTGCCAGCGCCGCCGGAGTGCTGCGACTTCGCTCACCCGTTCGTCCCATTCGGGACCGAAGCCGGTTTCGAGCGTGCGCCGGATGGTCCCGGCGAGGCCCGGCGCCTTGCCGTTGGTGGAGACGGTCAGCAGCAGGTCGCCGCGGCGCAGCTCCGCCACGGAATGAAAATCGCAATGCTCCGGCACGTCTTCGACATTCACCAGCACGCGCAGGCGGCGGGCAAGGGTGGCGAGCTCAGCGGCGGCTGCCGGCGCGACATCGACGATCCAGAGAACATGCAGCGCCTGCAGTGCCGCCTCGTCCGGCAGCGCGGGGCGCAGGAACGTGCCGGCTTCGGCGGCGAGCTCGGCGCTCGGCGCATCCGCGAACAGCAAAATTTCCGTGGCGCCGCCCTGGCGCAGGGCGCGCAGCCGGCGCAGCGCCAAGGAACCGTTTCCTGCAACGGCAAGTTTTACAGCGTTTGGATCGAGGGCCAGGGGAATCATAGCCTCTAAGAAAAGGATTTTTTCTTTTTGATCAACGCCTCGCCAAAAATAAACAAATTTTACTGGTGACGGCGCATTCGAGAAAAAGTCATCCCCTTTTTCGGCGTTTTGTCAAAAGCGTGAGGTTATCCCATTTATCTCTATGGATTGAGTAGTTTTTGTAAAACGCACCGTGCAATGTCACACGGTAAGCTCGGCCGGCAATTCCATGATGAACGAGGTGCCGTCCGGTCCGGTCTGCGCCAGCTGCAGGTCGCCGCCATGTGCGCGCACCAGATCGCGGGCGATGGTCAGGCCCAGCCCGGTGCTGCCGTGGCGCCCGGAACCGGTGAACGGCTTGAACAGGTTTTCCTGCACGCGGGACGGCAGGCCGGGCCCGTTATCCCTGATGTTCAGCCGCGTCATGCCATTTTCGCCCGCGACGGAAATGGTCACGCGGTTGGCCCCGGCCTCCACCGCGTTGCGCAGCAAATTCACCAGCACACGGTAGATCTGCTCCCGGTCCAGGGCCAGCACCAGGGTCTCGGGCACGTTGTTTTCGATCGTGACGTTGGCCTCGTCGGGGCGGAGCGCCTGCGCGGTCTCGTCGATCAGGTCGTGCAGCACCACCGAGGAGCGGATGATCGCGGGCGGACCTTCGCGGGCGAAATCCACGGTGCGGCTCACCAGCTGGGCGGCGCGCTCCACCGCGGGGATCAGCGTGCGCGCGGCACTCCTGATGGTCGGGTCCTCGGTTTCCTGCAGCCGGTCGGCCACCAGCAGCGCCGAGCTGAGGATGTTGCGCAGATCATGGCTGATCTTGGCCACGGCGGTGCCCACCGCGGCGAGCCGCGCATTGCGCCACAAGGCAGCGCGCATTTCATCCTGCAGTAATTTCAGCTCACCCGCGGCACGGGAAATTTCATCCTCTCCCCGGCTCGCCAGCCAAACGAGGTCGTTCTGCCCGTCCTGTTCCGGGGCATGCCGGAAGCCGACGATGCTGGCGGTGAGAATCCGCATCGGGCGGACCAGCAATCGGTCAAGCAGGGTGAACACCAGCGAGCCGGTCACCAGCGCGATGATCAGCGAGAGAACCAGGATATGCAGGGCATAACTGCGCAAGTGCCGTGCCAGCTTGGTGCCGCTTACGGTGATGTCGAGCATTGCCTTGTTTTGCAGCGGGCTTGCGGCGACGACCCGCAGCCAGTGAGGGCCGAGCCCGATGACCGCCCGCTGGGCCTCCCAGATGCTGGCGGCCAGCGGTTCTGTCGCCAGGTCGATGGTCGCATCCGGCGCCGGGACGGGCTGGTCCTGGCGCATGACCACGATCAACCGCCCCGGCTCGGCCAGCCGGATGGACGAGGTGTCCGAGAGTCTCAGCAGCGCATCCGCGGTTTTCGGATCCAGCGCGCCGGGGCTTACGGCTGCGGGGAACGCCGCCAGATGCGCTTCCGTCACATGTTGCCACAGCCAGGCTTGGCGGTCCCGGCCCAGGCTCGGCATAAGAATCAAGATTTCCACCAGCAGGATGATGCCGACCGTCAGCCACAGCACCCGGGCGGACAGGCTACGGCCGAACAACTTGCGTCTGACGTTGCGAAGCGGGCTCATCGGTTTCGGCTGTCACGCCACCGTGAGGCGAGCGGCGGCCTCACGGCCGGCGATGAAGAGATCATCGAGAAAAGAGCGTTCCACATTCATTTTCGAGGTCAAAGGATGTTGGGAAAGCGCGGCGTCGGCGGAGATGTCCAGCAGGCGCGTGTATGACGGCAAGAGCGCCAGTTCGGCGTCGAGCGGCGCCTGGAAGGCGATTTCATGCAGTCGGTGCAAAATATCGACGGTGCTGCTTGGTACGCCCCGGCGCGCGCGCGGCTGGGCGCGGATCAGCACCAGCTGGCTTGGGGCCGGGGTGAGCACGGGCGCCAAAGGCGGGTTGCAGGAATATCCGCCATCCCAATAGGCGCGGCCATCGATGGTCACCGTGGGAAACATCATGGGAATGCAGGCCGAGGCCAGGAGCGTGTCCACGCTGATCTCGGCATTGGTGAAGACCCGCGCCTCCCCCGATTCGACGTCGGTCGCGCCGACATAGAGCCTCGGCGCCGCGGCGTCGCGGATGGCGTCGAGATCGAGCAGGTCGGCGAGCAAGGGGCCCAGGGGATTTTGCCCGAACGGGTTGAGCTGGCCGGGGCTGAACAGACGCAGCGCGTTGGTGATGCCCGCCCAGGCCAGGTCGTTGCCGAGCCCGCCCCACATCCAGTCGAGCGCGCTGTTCAGATTGCTGAAAATATGGGCGTCGGCGACCCGCTGCCAGAGCTGCGTGACCGCCGCGCGCGCGCCGTTCGGGCCATTATGGACATAGCCCTGAACCGCCATGGCGGCGATCAGCGCGCCCGACGAGACGCCGGTAGCCGCCGAGAATGTCAGGCCATTTTCGAGCAATCGGTCAAGCGCGCCCCAGGTGAACGCGCCGTGGGCACCGCCGCCCTGAAGGGCCAGAACGTTGCGAGGCCGGGTCGATGTGAAAAACGACATGTGCTCAGGCTGCACGTTCCGGGAAGGCAGAGCAATATCCTAAGGGGTCATTCCGGCAGGCTATCTCTGGCCTAGGGCGGAATTTAATGTCGACGGCCTGCGCCCGGAAGGTGATTTCAACCAAAAGGCGTGGCGCCCATGCCTTGGCGCAAGAGTTCGCGGCTTCTTCCGGCCCACCGACATCGCTTTGCATTGACGGAGGAGGGCAGGCGCTTCTATATGCGCCCCACACAAGGCTGAATCGGGGACGGTTCGGCGCATTACGTTTTTATCTTTGTTTTTCGCCGGAGTTCATATCGTGAAACGGACCTATCAACCTTCCAAACTCGTCCGCAAGCGCCGGCATGGTTTTCGCGCCCGTATGGCAACGGTTGGCGGCCGCAAGGTGATCGCCAACCGCCGTGCCAAGGGTCGCGCCAAACTTTCTGCCTGATCTGGTATCGGCGCGGTTCGAACCATCGTCATGGCCGCAAGAACTCCCCCGGAGACCTTTCGGTGCCGTGCGGAGTTCTTGCGGCTCGCGGCGCGGGGGCGCAAGCTCAGCCGTCCGGGGTTTTTGATGCAGGCGCTTGCCCAGCCGGGTGAGGCGCCGGTGCGCGTCGGCTACACGGCGACCAAGAAGATCGGCAATGCGGTGCTGCGCAACCGTGCCCGCCGCCGCCTGCGTGAGGCGGTGCGGCTCACGTTTGCGGAGCGGCCGATTTACGGCGTCGAGCTGGTCCTGGTCTGCCGCAAGGAGACCGCGACGTTGCCCTTCGCCACGCTCCGCGCCGGCCTTGAATCGGCCCTGGCCGAATTGCGCACATGAGCCCGGCTGCCTTGGCCCTGTCCGGTGCGATCCGCGTTTACGAGCTGACGCTGCGGCCCGTGATCGGCGCCAATTGTCGTTTTTACCCGTCTTGCAGCGCCTATGCGCGCGAGGCCATTTGTACGCATGGCGCCGGGCGCGGCGCGCTGCTTGCCGGAAGACGGATTTTACGCTGCCATCCCTGGCATCCGGGCGGTTTCGACCCGGTGCCGCCGCTCAAGGATTCGTAAAGCCCCATGGACCAAAAGCGCCTGATGCTCGCCATCGCCCTGTCACTCGGCATTTTGCTGGTGTTTCAGTTCGCGATCGAACGTTTCCTGCCGCATCCTCCGCCTCCGCCGCCGACGCCGGCCCAGGTGCAGGCGAACAATGCGGGCGCGCCGCAGGCCGCGGGAAGCAGCGTGCCGGGCGCCGCGGCGACCGCGCCGGCCGGCCCGCGCCTGGTCATCGACGCGCCGAAAATGTCCGGTAGCATCGGTCTGACCGGCGCGGTGTTCGACGATGTGGTGCTCAAGGATTATCGCCAGACGCTCGCCAAGGATTCGCCGCTGGTGCAGCTGCTGGGCCGTCGTGGCAGCGCCACGCCTTCATACGCGCAATTCGGCTGGACGCCGGTCGGCAACGTCAAGGTGCCGACCGATTCGACAATCTGGACGCCGTCGGGCAACGATCTGACCCCGCAGAGCCCGGTCACACTGAGCTGGGATAACGGCGCGGGCCTGACCTTCCAACTGCTGGTCTCGGTCGACGATCATTACATGTTCACGGTGCGCCAGCAGGTGGTCAACCATACCGGCGCGCCGGTGCAGCTCTTCCCGTGGTCCCGCGTGGTGCGCGACTATAAGCCGGAGGAGCAGAGCTCCTATATTCTGTTCGAAGGTCCGCTCGGCGTGTTCAACGGCACGCTGCACCAGCAATCATATAATTCGATCAAGAATAACGGCGAGCACAGCGCCGGCGGTCAGGCCTACTCCGAGACCAGCGACGGTGGCTGGATCGGCATCACCGATAAATATTGGCTCACGGCCTTGGCCCCGGCGCAGACCACGCAGCAGACCGGCTCGATGAGCTATGGCACCGCCGCCGACGGTGACGGCCACGCCTATCAGACCTCGTTCATCAGCGCGACACCGCTCACCATTGCCGCCGGTGCCACCGGCGGCCTGCAGACGCATCTGTTCACCGGCGCCAAGGTGGTGAAGCTGCTGGATGCTTATGGGCGCGAATACAACATTCCGAGCCTCGATAAGTCGGTGGATTTCGGCTACCTGTATTTCATCACCAAGCCGATCTTCTTTTGCCTCGACTGGCTGAATTCGCTCACCGGCAATTTCGGTCTGGCGATCATCATCTTCACCGTCGGCGTGAAACTGCTGTTCTTCCCGCTGGCCAGCTATTCCTACCGTTCGATGGGGCGGATGAAGCTGGTGCAGCCGAAGATCCAGGCGATCCGCGAGCGGTTGAAGGATGATCCGGCGAAGCAGCAGCAAGAGATCATGGCGCTGTACAAGACCGAAAAGATCAACCCGGCATCCGGCTGCCTGCCGATGGTCGTGCAGATCCCGGTCTTCTTCTCGCTCTATAAGGTGATCTTCACCACCATCGAGATGCGTCAGGCGCCGTTCTATGGCTGGATCCATGATCTTTCGATGCCGGACCCGACCAACCTGTTCAATCTGTTCGGGCTGGTTCCCTTCGACCCGACGATGATCAGCCCGTTCCTGCATCTCGGCGCGCTGCCGATCATCATGGGCTTCACCATGTATCTGCAGCAGAGACTGAATCCGGCGCCGCCGGACCCCGTGCAGGCGCGCATGTTCCAGTTCATGCCGATCATCTTCACTTTCGTGCTGGCACGCTCGCCGGCCGGCCTGGTGCTGTACTGGGCCTGGAACAACCTTCTCTCGGTAGGACAACAATGGCTGATCATGCGCCAGGCGGGGACCCCGCGGCGGGCGGCACTGGCGAAGGCCAAGGGCTGAATTTCCAGGCCGAAGCGTTCAGCCCCGACCAGCTCGAAGCCGGCCGGAAGCTGTTTGCCGGGCAATGTGACTTCTTCTACGCCGCGCAGGCCCTGGATCATCTTCCGGAGCCGCGTGGCGAAGAGTTCGCGTTCGCGGGCCGTTCCAATGTCGGCAAATCCTCGCTGCTGAACGCGCTCACCAACCGCCACGGACTGGCGCGCGTGTCGCACCAGCCGGGGCGCACGCGGCAGTTGAATTTTTTCCGGTTCGAAGCGGCGCCCATCGTGCTCGTGGACATGCCGGGCTATGGCTATGCCGAGGCGCCGCAGGCCATCAAGCGCGATTGGCAGGGGCTGATGCTGGACTATTTGCGCGGGCGGCCGAATCTGCGCCGCGTGCTGCTGCTGCTCGACTCGCGGGTGGAGATCAAAAAGTCCGACGAGACGGTGCTGGAACTGCTCGACCAGTCGGCGGTTTCCTATCAGATCGTGCTGACCAAGGCTGATGCGGTGAAACCGCGCGCCTTGACGCGCAAGCAGGAGGAGGTAAGGGCTCTGGCGGCCTCTCACCCGGCGGCGCTGAACGAGGTGATCACCACTTCGAGTGAAACCGGGTTCGGCATCGACGCGTTGCGCGCCAGCATCGCCGCCTTCGCGTGAGGCGGCGGGGCGCTTGAAGAAAGGGTCAGGTTTGTGAGCAGCACCATTACCGCCGCGCAGGAAGCGCATATCGTCGCCCGCGCACTACCTTATTTGCGCCGTTATGCGGGTGCCACGATCGTGGTGAAATATGGTGGCCATGCGATGGGGCAGGAGACGCTGGCCGTCGAGTTCGGCCAGGACATCGCGTTGCTCAAGCAGGTCGGCATCAACCCGGTGGTGGTGCATGGCGGCGGGCCGCAAATCAACGCCATGCTGGACCGCCTGGCGATCAAGTCCAATTTCATTGACGGGTTGCGCGTGACCGATGCCGCCATGGTCGAAGTGGTGGAGATGGTCCTGGCCGGCAGCGTGAACAAGCAGGTGGCGGCGCTGATCAACCGCGCCGGCGCGCTGGCCGTGGGCATTTCCGGCAAGGATGGCGGGCTGATCCGGGCGCGCAAGCTGCGCCGGACCAAGAAAGACCCGGATTCGAACATCGAGAAGGTGCTCGATCTCGGTTTTGTCGGCGAGCCCGGTTTCATTGACACCAGGGTGATCAATGCCTTGACCGGCGCCGGGCTGATCCCGGTGATCGCACCGGTCGGCATCGGCGAGGATGGCGAGACCTATAACATCAACGCCGACACTGCGGCCGGCGCCGTCGCCGGCGCGCTGAACGCGACCCGTCTGCTGATGCTGACCGATGTGCCCGGCGTGCTGGACCGGCAGAAGCGGCTGATGCCCGATTTATCCCTGACGCAGATCAATGAACTGATCGCCGATGGCACGATTTCCGGCGGCATGATCCCGAAGGTGGAAACCTGCATGGAAGCCGTCACGCAGGGCGTGAAGGGCGCCACCATTCTCGACGGCCGCGTGCCGCACGCGCTGCTGCTGGAATTGTTCACCGAAGGCGGCATCGGCACGATGATTCATCGGTAAAAGGAAGTAAGCGCTACTTTTTGTGAACAAAAAGTAGCAAAAAAAACTTTGATTTATGCTGGGCCATGGGCTGTGTCGGCGCCAACGCTCATGGCCCAGCATAGTGAAAGTTTTTGCGCCGCTTTTTTTAAAAAGCGGCTGCTTACTTACTTGCCTTAAAACAGAGAAAGCTGCGCGTTAGGCGCTGGCTGCGGCATGCGGAACTGCGTGACGTCCAGTTTCGGTTGCGCCCCGTCCAACCGGAACTGCCGTGCCGCGCGGGTGAAACGCTGTTGCAGCAGGTCGGCGAATGGGCCGGTGCCGGTGAAGCGCGAGCCGAATTCGGGATCGTTCAGCCGTCCGGCCCGGCTTTGGCGGATCAAGCTCAGCACATGGTTCGCGCGGTCCGGCAGATGCGTGTGCAGCCAGTCCGTGAACAGCGGGCCGAGTTCCAAAGGCAGGCGCAGCAAGATCATATGGGCGTCGACTGCCCCGGCCTGGGACGCGGCTTCCAGGATGCTCTCCAACTCCGCGTCGTTCACGCCCGGGATCATCGGCGCGGCGATCACCCCGGTGGGAATGCCGGCGTTCAGCAGTGCCGTGATCGCCGCCAGGCGGCGGGCCGGGGCGGCGGCGCGCGGTTCCATCGCGCGCGCCAATGCCGGGTCGAGCGTGGTGATGGAGAGATGCACGCGCGCCAGGTTTTTCGCCGCCATGCGGGCGAGAAAATCGATATCGCGCAGCACGCCGGCGGATTTCGTGACGATGCTGACCGGGTGGTTGAAGCGCTCCAGCACCTCCAAAATGCCGCGCGTCAGGCCCAGTGTGCGTTCCACCGGCTGGTACGGGTCGGTATTGGTGCCCAGCGCCAGCACGGCGGGCTGGTAGCGGGGTTTCGACAATTCCGCCTCGAGCAGCCGCGCCGCTTCCGGCTTGAAAACGATCTTGGTCTCGAAATCGAGGCCGGGCGAGAGGCCGAGATAGGCGTGCGTGGGGCGGGCGAAACAGTAGATGCAGCCATGTTCGCAGCCGCGATAAGGATTGATGCTGCGGTCGAAGCCGAGATCGGGACTGTCATTGCGGGCGATGATGCTGCGCGTCGCATCGCGCATCAGGCTGGTTTGCGGCCGCTGTGTCTCCTCCTTGAGGTCCCAGCCATCGTCGAACGGCTCGGTATGTTCCCGGTCGAAGCGGTTAGCCGGATTCTGCGCCGTGCCGCGACCTTTCCAGGCGCCGTTCCGGATGCCATCGGCCACGTGCACGCGTTTTACCGCCCCCATGATGCCGCTCCCTTATTGTGGGTGTGTCCTTTGAACATAAACATCATTTCACTTGCTGATGGGTCTCGTCGAACGAGAACAAACAAAGAACAAAACTGGGTCCGACGCAAGTTTTATTTTCGTGCGCGCCGCCGCCGAGGGCTGCCGGGCGAGGCGGAGATGGCTGTAATTTCCTGAAATGTTACAGCCAGCTATACAGCTCTACATTGTTGTATAATAACGGGTGAGACGGCGGAAGACGCGTACAAGCGGGTCGAATACGCCTGAAATCTAAAAAATTCCTTAGGTCGATGAACCGGGCATCACGCGCGGTGGATGGACTTAAGTCCTTGATGTCGAAGAGGCGGGGCGAGGGGATGTGGGCTGAGGCGTGCGCCGATGCGCATTGTGTTTTCCGCAATGGATTAAATCTGTGTTGGCTCTTGCTGGTGGGCCTGCGGAACGTCACCAGCTGACCTCTGCGCGCTATGCGCGTAATTGAGACGTCGCGCTGTAGGGCTGGATTTTTTCCCAGGGCGTGCGTTTTTGCGCGGGCCGCGAAGATGTTCGTCGTTCGTTCGTTCGTATCGATCTCATTTCGTTTTCGTAATTTGCCGAAATGGCGGACGCGCGGCGGCCACCATGTCCGGGACTGGCGCGACCGACATCACCTCGTTTTTGGGGCACGGCCGCGTGTCCTGGCCTTGATGAGGACCTCGGCGTGCGGTCATGACCAAGCGGCGGCAGAAGGAAGCCGGCCGGCACGCTTTCAGGGTCTCAGATGTTCTTTCAGACGCGGCATCAGCTCGACCAGATTGCAGGGCTTGTGCCGTGAATCGAGCTGATAGAGCAGGATGTCGTCCCAGCCATCCTTCGCCGCGCCGGTGCTGCCGGGGAGGGCGAACAGATAGGTGCCGTTCGCGACCCCGCCCAGAGCGCGGGACTGCATCGTCGAGGTGCCGATCTTCTGGTAGGAGAGCATGCGGAACAGCTCGCCGAACCCTTCGATGGTCTTGTCCAGCACGCGGCCGAACGCTTCCGGCGTCACGTCCCGTCCGGTCACGCCGGTTCCGCCCGTGGTGATCACCACGTCGATGGCCGGATCGGCGATCCAGTGGCGAAGCTGTGCGGCGATGGCGTCCGCATCGTCGCGGATGATGGTCCTGCCCGCCAGAACATGGCCGGCGCGGATGACGCGTTCGGCGAGCGCGTCGCCGGATGTATCATTGGCTTGGGTACGGGTGTCGGAAATGGTCGCCACCGCGATATTAACCGGCAAGAATTTCGCCGTCTCGTCGATCCTGTGCATGAAGCTCAGTTGGCAGAGGCCATATCGAAATTCAAGTCGAGGCGCGGGAAGCCGCCTTCGGCGAGCACGTTCAGGCTGGTCGGCTTCAGCCCGATCTGCTCGGCGTACAGCCAGGTATCGGCCAGAACCTGCTTGACGAAGCGGCGCGTCTGATCGGTCGGGATCGATTCGATGAACAGCAGCGGGTCGCTGTTGGCGGCGAGATTCTGATACCAGGATGCGGCCGCGCCCGGACCGGCATTGTAGCTCGCCAGCACCGCCAGCAGACTGTCGTCGATCCCCGGCTGTTTCCCGAGATAGCGGATATAGGCCTGGCCCAGCGCCAGGTTGTCAGCGGGATTGGTGACGGAGCCGCTCAGCCCTTTCTCCTGGCGGATATAGCGCGCGGTCTCCGGCATCAGCTGCATCAGGCCGCGCGCCCCGACCGGCGAGACGGCATGCGGGTTGAAACCGGATTCAGTGCGGGTGACGGCGTAGACCAGCGCCGGATCGATGGTGAAGCCGCCGGCCGGGTACAGAGCCGGCAATGGCAGGCTGGCCCCGGCGATTTCATTCACCTGGTTCGGCAGTTGGCTGGCCAGGGCGACGGTGACGTCCACCAAGCCCGCCCGCGCCGCCACGGCCATCACCGAGCGCCCGAATGCCGGATCGTTTTTGATCTGCGGCCAGAGCGCGCGGAGGGCCAACGCGGCTTGCTCCCGTTGACCCGCCTGCAGCAAGGCGAAAGCAAGGTGGCCTTGCGGCGTGGCGTCGACGGCGATGATGTCGGCTTCGGTCAGCGTCGCGGAAATGCCGGTCGGGCCAAATCCCTGGCCGAGCAGGCGTCCGGCCAGCAGGCCATAGAATGTGGCCCCGGTGTTTGCCGCGTGCTGCAACCAGTTGAGATAGGCTTCCGGCCGCTGCCGCCGCAATGCCGCGCGCGCTGCCCAGAAGGCGCTGGCGGCCCGGTCATCGTCGGAAATGTTCGTCATGGCGGCGGTGTCGGCGAAAGTGGTGGCGGCTTCACGCAGCGCGCCGGCTTTCCACTCGGCCAGCCCCTCCGCGAAATGGTGTTGCCAGACCGTGTCCTTTTTCGTCGTGACGGGCGGGGCGGCGGCGCCTGCCGTCACCGTCTGTTCGGGCAGGAGCGCCAAATGCGGCGGGGGCGGCAGGTCGTGGCCGTGCAGCTTGCGGCGCATGAGGGCATAAATCGCCGGCGCTTCGGGCGCGGTGCTGTAGCTTGCGTACCAGTGGAGCAGCTCTGCGGGCGTGCTGATATAATTCGTGCTCAGATAACGCGCCGCCAGCACCGAACCGAGCAGAGTCGGATCGTGCAAACGGCTGATCAGTCTGTCGGCCTGTGCATAGCTCGCACTATTTTGCAGCGTAAAGATTCGTTTATACGTTATAAGTGCGCTGGGTGACAGCGGTTCGGGCAACACGACTTCCACGTCGGGTGACGGCGCGTTGCGGGGGACCGCATAAGCAAACTGATCCTCATTCGCGGCGCTGAGCGGCGTTGAGGGGGAAGGCGGCATTCCCGGGCCTCGTCCCGTAGCGGGGGACTTCGCCATGGCGCTCGTGCTGTCGACGAGGCCAAGGGCGAGAACGGACACTGTAGCCAAAGCCAGGAAGGTCACGTTGAGGCGGGAGAGCACTGGATGAGCTCCTCGCATGACTTAAGTCCGTACACAGCAGAACTGTGAGATGCAAGGCTTTTCGGCGAGACTGGTCTAATTAATAAGACAAATCTGACGGATTCCCTGTGGCTTTTGGGAGGTGGTTCATCACAAAGACGTGATTTTTGTCGGTTGATCTTCCGTTTCCAACCATTGCCGCAGTGCCAAAAGATCCCGCCAGGCCTGCGCCTTGGCGGCCGGCATGCGCAGCAAATAGGCCGGGTGGAAGGTCGGCAGCGCCGGCAAAGGCGCGTCGAGTCCGTCGATGGTCACAGGCCGCCATGTGCCGCGCAGCCGGCCGATGCCCTGGTCCCGCTCCGGTGACGCCAGCAGGGCTTTCGCGGCCACCGCGCCCAGCAGCAGCAGCCCGCGCGGGCGGACGAGGGCGATTTGGCGACGCAGGAACGGCAGGCAGATGGCGATTTCCGAGTCGGTCGGCGTGCGGTTGCCCGGCGGCCGCCAGGGCACGACATTGGCGATTCGCGCGGTGCGCCGGTCCAGGCCGATGCTGCCGAGCATGCGGTCGAGCAACTGCCCGGCCGGGCCGACGAAGGGCTTGCCGATTCGGTCTTCCTCGCTGCCCGGCGCCTCGCCGATCACCATCAGCCTGGCATCGGGGGCGCCGTCGGCGAAGACGAGCTGGGTGGCGGTGTCGCGCAGCGCGCAGCCGGTGAAGCCCGCCATCGCCGCCCGCAGCGCCTCCAGATCATGGCATGAGGCGGCGAGTTTTGCCGCGTCCCCAGGGGGCGGGGGCAAAGAAGGGGCGCGTGGGCGGGCCGCCGCGGCCGGTGGGGCGGAGGGCTTTGGCGGCGCGGATGGCGGCACCACCGCCGGCGCCGCGTGGCGGCGGTCCTGCGGCGACTCCAACAGCGCCTCGTCCGCGCCCCATTCCCATTGCAGGCGCAGCGCCTCGATCAGCCCGGTGTCCGCGTCACTCATTTCGCCGTACCTTTACGCACAACACGGGTATTACCTATACGACGCGAAACAGCCAGGAGGCGTATTTTGTCTGAGCCATTCGCGCCCCGCGAGGCGATGGAGTTCGACGTGCTGGTGGTCGGGGCCGGTCCCGCGGGCCTCGCCGCGGCGATCCGGCTGAAGCAGATCAACCCGGCGCTTTCCGTCTGCGTGGTCGAGAAGGGCGGCGAGGTCGGCGCGCATATCCTCTCTGGCGCGGTTCTCGAGCCGCGCGCGCTCAAGGAACTGTTCCCCGAGTGCGACCCGGCGACCATCCCGCTCACGACTCCGGTGACGGAAGACCGGTTCCTGTTTCTGACGGCGCAGAAATCCCACAATCTGCCGACGCCGCCGCAGATGCATAATGCGGGCAACTACATCGTCTCGCTGGGCAATGTGGTGCGCTGGCTGGGCCAGCAGGCGGAAGAGGCGGGGGTTGAAATCTATCCCGGTTTCGCCGCCGCCGAGCTGTTGGTCGAAGAAGGCCGAATCGTCGGCGTCGCGACCGGCGACATGGGCATCGGCAAGGATGGACAACCCACCGCGAATCACCAGCGCGGCATGGAATTGCGCGCGACCTACACGGTTTTCGCCGAAGGGTGCCGCGGCTCGCTGTCGAAACAGCTGATGCAGCGTTTCGCGCTGAACGCGGATAACGATCCGCAGACCTACGGGATCGGCATCAAGGAATTGTGGGAAGTGCGGCCTGAGCAATTCCGCAAGGGGTTGGCCATGCACAGCATCGGCTGGCCGCTTGAGCCCGACACTTATGGTGGTTCCTTTCTCTATCATTTCGGCGACAACCTCGTCGCGTACGGGTTTGTCGTTGGCCTGGATTACAAGAATCCGTTTTTATCGCCGTTCCAGGAGATGCAGCGCTTCAAGATGCATCCTTCCATCGCGCCGGTCTTTGCAGGCGGCAAGCGCATTTCCTACGGCGCCCGCGCGCTGAATGAAGGCGGGCTGCAATCTCTGCCGAAACTCACGTTTCCGGGCGGCGTGCTGATCGGTTGCGCTGCAGGCATGCTGAATGTGCCGAAGATCAAGGGCACGCATACGGCGATGAAATCCGGCATGGTCGCGGCGGAAGCGCTCGCCGCCGCCCTGGCGGACGGCAAGCAAGCTGAAGTGACCGCCTATGCCGAGATGCTGCGCGCAAGCTGGGTGTGGCCGGAACTGCACGCGGCGCGCAATATTCGCCCCGGCTTCGCCAAGTTCGGCCTCTATGGCGGTCTGGTGAACGCGGCGCTCGACACTTACGTGTTTCGCGGCAGGGCGCCCTGGACGCTGCGCAACCACAGCGACCATGACACGTTGCGCAAGGCAAGTGACGCCACGCCGATCGATTATCCGAAGCCGGATAACAAGCTGACCTTCGACCGTCTCTCTTCGGTGTTCCTCTCCAACACGAACCATGAGGAAAACCAGCCCGCGCATCTGGTGTTGCGTGATCCGGCCAAGGCGGTCAGCGTCAACTGGAACGAATATCGCAGCCCGGAAACGCGTTACTGCCCCGCTGGGGTTTACGAAATCACCGGCGCTGAGCAGGGGAATCCGCAATTGCGGATCAACGCGCAAAACTGCGTGCACTGCAAGACCTGCGACATCAAGGACCCGACGCAGAACATCGATTGGGTGGTACCGGAAGGGGCGGGGGGGCCGAATTATCCGGGCGGGATGTAAGGAAGAAAGTGAGCGCTACTTTTTGTGAACAAAAAGTAGCAAAAAAACTTTGTTAACTTTGGGCCCGTGCAGCTTCAACGCCTCAGGCCCAGCAAAACAAAAGTTTTTGCGGCGCTTTTTTCAAAAAGCGCCTGCTTTCTTAATGCCCTGACTTGGCGAGGATATCGGAGAAGCCCTCGAGCAATGCGCGCGCCTGGTCGGGGGTCAGGTCGACGCTGAGCACTTGTTTTGCCTCGTCCTGGCGGCCGGTGGCGAGCAGGGCCACCGCGTAATCCTCGCGGATTTTTGGCGTCGCCTCCGTGCTGGTGGCGAGCGGGCCGAGATATTGCAGCGCCTCCTGCCCATTGCCCGCAAGCGCGAGAGACAGGCCGAGATTGACTTCGGTCGCCGTCACGCCGGGGGCGAGCAGGAGGGCCTGCTTATAGGGGCCGATGGCGCCAGCGTAATTGCCCTGGAGGTCGAGGGCGATGCCCAGATCGTTTTGCGCCGGGGCGTTGTTCGGGTCGTCCTGCACCGCTTTCGTGAAGGCCAGCGCCGCCGTCGCGGCGTCGTGCTGCAGCAGGCAGCGGCCGATGCCGGTCTCCGCTTGCGAGGAGGCCGGGTCGATTTTCAGCGCCAGCCGGTAAGCGGCGATCGCGTCTTCGCAGCGGTTCAGCGCGTAATAGGACGCGGCCTCATGGTAGAGCGCCTGGATATTGTGCGGATCGCTCGCCAGCACGGACTGGCTGACCTGGAGCGCCATTTGCGGGTCGTTCCCGGCGATCGCGGCGTCGGCGACGTTCAGCACGCCGGCATCGTGGGGGGCGGCCGATTCCTGTTCGAACTGCTGCGTCTGCGATGCGTGGCAGCCGGCGAGGGCGAGCGCCAGGCAGAGCCCGGCCCCGGCGTGCAGCGCGCGAAGGCGGGCGATAATGCGGCTTTCCTCGATCCTATGCCTCACGAAAAATCTTCCTGACTCGCTCATTCTGGTCGGACTCCATCACAGGGAGTCGCGCTGCTTGTCAAACCAGGTGGGAAATCGGCAGGCATGGTGTGCACCGGCCGTGCCAGGGCGATTGGGAATTTCATAAAAACCCGTTATGCGGTGGGACATGACATTGCGCATTGGCATTGCCGGCATCTCCGGCAGGATGGGGAGGCTTCTGGCCGAAGAGGCGGTGGCGCTCGCAGCACTTGCCGGCGGCATCAGCCGGTCGGGGACCGGGCCGGATGGCGTGGCTTTGTCGCCCGATCTCGCAACGCTGGCCGGAATTTCCGACGTGGTCATCGATTTCACCCATGCCAGCACGGTGGTGCCGCATGCGGCGGCGTTGGCTTCTGTGGGCAAAGCATGGGTGCTCGGCACCACCGGTTTTGATGCGGCCGGCACCCAGGCGATCGCGGCGGCGGCGCAAAAAATCCCGGTCATTGCCGCGCCGAACTATTGCACCGGCGTCAACATCGCCTTCGCCATCGCCGAGCGCCTCGGCGCCATTCTGCCGGCGGATGCCTATGACGCCGAGATTTTGGAAATGCATCATCGCCAGAAGGTGGATGCGCCGTCGGGCACCGCGCTCGGCCTGGGCCGGGCCGTGGCCGCCGGGCGCGGCGTCAAGCTCGAAGATGTTATGGTCAGCGGCCGGCATGGCCATACCGGTCCGCGCAAGGACGGGGAAATCGGCTTTGCGACTCTGCGCGGCGGCCAGATCGTCGGCAGCCATACGCTCTCGTTTACGGCCGCGTCGGAGCAGATTTCGCTCACCCACCATGCGCTGGACCGCCGGGTTTTTGCGACCGGCGCGGTGCGCGCCGCGCTCTGGCTGCATGGCAAGCCCCCGGGCCTTTACACCATGCGTGACATGCTGGGCCTCTGAGGCTTGACCCCAACCCGCAGATACGCCATCGGACAGCGCCGAATAATAAGGGAAATTCTCGATGCGCGACAAAGGCGAGTTTCTGTTTACCTCCGAATCCGTCTCGGAAGGCCACCCGGACAAGGTTGCCGATCGTATTTCCGATACGGTGGTTGACGCCTATCTGGCCGCCGACCCCTATGCCCGTGTGGCCTGCGAAACGCTGGTGACCACCAACCGCATCGTGCTGGCGGGTGAAACCCGCGGCCCGGACACCATTACCGCGGAATATCTGGCGCATCTGGCGCGCCTGGCGGTGCATGACATCGGCTATGATCAGCCCGGTTTCTCCTGGCGCAATGCCGAGATCGACGTGCATCTGCATGCGCAGTCCGCGGATATTGCGGTGGGCGTGGATGCCGCCGGCAACAAGGACGAGGGCGCCGGCGACCAGGGCATCATGTTCGGCTATGCCTGCACCGAGACCGAGGCGTTGATGCCGGCCCCGATCTATTATTCCCACCTGATCCTGCGCCGCATCTCCGAGCTGCGCCGCGCCGCCAACTCCACCGTCCAGGGCCTGTTGCCGGACGCGAAGAGCCAGGTGACGCTGAAATATGTCGACGGCAAGCCGGTCGGCGCCACTTCGGTGGTCGTTTCGATCCAGCATGAAGAAGGCATGACGGCCGGGCGGATCAAGGAAATGCTGACGCCGATCGTGAAGGCGGCGCTGCCCGCCGGCTGGATGCCGGCGGCGGACGAGTTCTACGTCAACCCGACCGGCAAGTTCGTCATCGGCGGTCCGGACGGCGATTGCGGCCTGACCGGGCGTAAGATCATCGTCGACACCTATGGCGGCGCGGCCCCGCATGGCGGCGGCGCGTTCTCCGGCAAGGACCCCACGAAGGTGGACCGTTCGGCGGCCTATGTCTGCCGCTACCTCGCCAAGAACGTGGTGGCCGCGGGCTTGGCCGAGCGCTGCACCCTGCAGCTCTCCTATGCCATCGGCGTGTCGCAGCCGCTGTCGCTCTATGTCGACCTGCACGGTACTGACAAGGACGTGGACCCGGCGAAGCTGGAGCGGACCCTGCGGCAGCTGGTCAATCTGTCGCCGCGCGGCATTCGCGAGCATCTGCAGATGAACCGCCCGATTTATGCCGTGACCTCGGCCTTCGGCCATTTCGGCCGCACGCCGGATGCCGATCTCGGCACCTTCACCTGGGAGAAGACCGATCTCGTCCCGGCTCTGAAGTCCGCTTTCGGCCGCTGAAAGACCTGGAGCATGATCGCTCTGAGAGCGATCATGCTCCAGCCGCCGCGCCTTTTTATGGGGTGTTCATGACGCTCAAACCGCCCCCTGACCGGCTTTATGGCCGCATGCGTGGCCACAAACTCCGCCCGCGCCAGGAATGGCTGCTGGCGGAATTCCTGCCGACCTTCGCCTGGCCGGACGTGGCGTTTGGCTTCACGCCGCGGGAATTGTGGCTCGAAGTGGGCTTTGGCGGCGGTGAGCATGCCGAGGCGCTGGCGGCGCAGAATCCCGACATCGGCCTGATCGCGGCGGAAGTGTTCGAGAACGGGATCTGCTCGCTGCTCTCCCGCCTGGCACCGGATGAGACGGTCACAGCGCTGCCGCCGCGCAATCTGCGCCTGTTCACGGCCGACGCGCGCCCGCTGCTGCGCAGCCTGGACGATGCCGCGCTCGGCAAACTGTTTCTGATGTTCCCGGATCCGTGGCCGAAATCCCGCCACGCCAAACGCCGTTTCGTGCATCCCGAGCTGCTGGCCGAGGCGGCCCGCGCGCTGCGCCCGGGCGGCGAATGGCGGATCGCTTCCGACGATCCGACCTATCAGGAATGGACCGACGAGGTGCTGGCGGAGCAGACTTTGTTCGCGATCGGCTCACGCACTCTGACCCGCCCCGAGGGCTGGCCGCCGACCCGCTACGAGGCTAAGGCCATCGCCGCCGGACGGCAGCCGATTTACTGGTCGCTGACGCGGAGATAAGAAAGTGGCCGCTTTTTGAAAAAAGCGGCGCAAAAACTTTTATTGATGCTGGGCCGGTGGCGGTGAAACCAGCACGGCCGAAAGTTAACAAAGTTTTTTTGCTACTTTTTGTTCACAAAAAGTAGTTTTTTGCTTCTCCTTGCTTAAACTTTCTCTTCGTCTTCTTCCTCGAGCCCGAATTGCTGGGCCTCTTCGTCATATTCGAAAAACTCCGCGTAACGGCCCCAGGCGATGACGGTGCGCAACGTCTCCGCGGCATATTCGGGGGACATATGGTCCTCCAGCTCGTCGCGGAAGCGCACCGCCGAGGCGCGGTGGTTGGGGCGCTGGTCGAGCACCTGACGGATCGCGACGATCAGCGGCACGTGGGCATGCAATTGTTCGGCGAAGATTTTCTTGCGTTCCTCGGTGTCGGCATCGGCGAAGCGGCGGCCGGTCTCGGTGAGAATCAGGTCGCCTTCCTCAAGGACCGCAAAGCCGAGCAGCCCCAGAGTCTCACCGAGTGGTAGCAGCTCGTCGGCTTCGTATTGCAGCGCCGCCGCCAGCGCCGGCAGGTCGGCCCGGCCGTCATAAGGGGGGTTGTACAGCGTCTCCATCAGGCCGGCCATCAGGTTGGTGCCGACCGGGTGCAGCGGGGTAGCGAAGCCGGTGCGGCCGGCGGCCGGCGCGCTGGGCGCTTCCGGCGCCTTGCGGCGGGTCATGATGCCGTAAATATCGTCGACCATCTGCCGGAAGGCGGGGTCGAAACGGTTGCGCGGGTGCGCGAACGGCACTTTCAGCTCGTGCGCCACCCGGCCGGGGTTGGATGAGAACACCAGGATGCGGTCGCACATCAGCACCGCCTCCTCGATATTGTGCGTGACCATCAGGATGGATTTGATCGGCAGCTTGCCTTCCATCCAGAGATCGATGAGGTCGGTGCGCAGGGTTTCCGCGGTCAGCACGTCCAGCGCCGAGAATGGCTCATCCATGAGCAGCAGGTCCGGGTGCACCACCAGGGCCCGCGCCAGGCCGACGCGCTGGCGCATGCCGCCGGAGAGTTCCTTCGGATAGGCGCCGTCATAGCCGCCCAGGCCGATCAGATCGATCGCCGCCTCGCTGCGTTCCTCGCGTTCGGCCCGTTTCACGCCCTGGGCTTCCAGGCCGAGCTCCACATTCTCCTGCACTGTCAGCCAGGGGAACAGGGCGAAGCTCTGGAACACCATGGCGACGCCAGGTGCCGGGCCGGTGAGGGGCAGGCCACGCCAGGTCACTTCGCCGGCGGTCGGTTTCAGCAGGCCGGAGGCGATGCGCAGCAGCGTCGATTTGCCGGAGCCCGAGCGGCCGAGCAGCCCGACAATTTCGCCTTCATGCAGGGTAAGATCCACATCCTCGAGCACGACGAGGTCCGTGCTCGCGTCCTTGTGGTAGGATTGGCGGCAGTTGCGGACGGTCAGCAACGGCGCTTCGGCGGTCTGATCCATGATACGTTACCCCAGAGTGGTGCGGCGTGTCGCGTAGGCGTAGAGCGGACGCCAGAGCAACCGGTTGAAGATGACGACAAAGCCGGACATCACGGCCACGCCCAGCACGATGCGCGGCGTATCTCCGGCAGCGGTCGCTTTGGCGATGTAGGCGCCGAGCCCTTGCGCCACGAGATCGGTTTTGCCCCAGCTCGCCACCTCGGCGACGATCGAGGCGTTCCAGGCGCCGCCCGACGCGGTGATCGCGCCGGTGATGAAATAGGGCAGGATGCCCGGGACCATCACCTTGCGCCACCAGAGCAGGCCGCGCACGCGAAAATTCGTTGCGGCCTCTTTCATGTCGCCCGGAAAGGCGGCGGAACCGGCGATGACATTGAACAGAATATACCATTGCGTTCCGATCAGCATCAGCGGCGACAGCCAGATGCTGGCATTCGCATGGAAATAGACGATTGCCACCACCACCGGCGGGAACAGCAGGTTGGCGGGGAAGGCGGCGAGGAACTGGGCGACCGGCTGGGCAATGCGCGTGACTTTCGGCCGCAGCCCGATCCACACGCCGACCGGCACCCAAACCAGCGCCGCGATCGCCATCAGCACGATGACACGGATCATCGTGTAGGCCCCCATCAGCAGCGCCGTGCCGAAATCGCGCCAATGCAGCGTGGTGGAGACGAAACCGACGATCTGCCAGGCGGCATAGAGCGCCAGCGCCGCGATCACCGCGTACCACAGCCCGTCGAGCAGCTTTGAGGGGGCGCGATTCTCATCGACCTGCACCATGGCGCTGCGCCCCAGCCGCAGTCGGAAGATATTGCTGACCACGGCACCGACCGCCTCACCAAGGCTACGGAACAGCCGGGTCCGGCGCAGGAGTTTCAACATCCAGGGTTCCGGCGCACTGGTGCTGGCGGTGGTTTCGAAGCGGAATTTATCCGACCAGGCGACCAGCGGGCGGAAGATCAACTGGTCATACAGCAGAATAACCACGAGCATCGCCAGAATGGCGTAGAAAATCGCCTTCAGGTCGCGCGCTTCCAGGGCGGTGGCGACATAGGAGCCGATCCCGGGGAGGGCGAAGGTGGTGTTGCCGACCGTGACCGCCTCGGAGGCGACGACGAAGAACCAGCCGCCGGACATTGACAGCATCGTGTTCCACACCAGCCCCGGTATCGCGAAGGGAACGTCCAGCCGCCAGAATTTCTGCCAGGGTGAAAGCCGGAAGCTGCGCGCGGCCTCCTGCAGATCGGCCGGAAGGGTGGTCAGCGACTGGTAGAAGCTGAACGCCATGTTCCAGGCCTGACTCGTGAAGATCACGAAAATCGAGGCGAACTCCGCGCCCACGACCTGGCCGGGGAACAGGCTGAGGAAGAACAGCACGGTGAAGGACAGGAAGCCGAGGATGGGCACCGATTGCAGGATGTCGAGGATCGGGATCAGCAACAGACAGGCGCGCCGGCTCTTTGCCGCCAGCGTCGCGAAGGTGAAGGTGAACAGAAGTGAGCAAAACAAGGCGGCGAACATACGCGCCGCGCTGCGCACGGCGTAGCCGGGCAGGTAAGCCGGATCGAGGTGGATCGGCGTGCCCTGGACCGCCGTGAGCGGCGTTGAAATCGTGTGCCGGCCGACATCGATCACCGCCACCAGAACGCCCATGACCAGCAGCATGGCGGCAAAGTCCCAGCGGTTGGGCGCGCGTCGCCCGGCTAGGGCCGGAGGAGTAAAATTCTTCATCGTACCGCCCGGCGTTTGGGGTGGAGTTGCCCCCTCATAGCCATGCGCCGTGTCCATGTCACCTATGTAGGTCACCTATGTAGGCTGCGGGTTTACGCCCGTACGCGGCCGAGTCCGGCGGCCGCGATGCCGGCCGATGCCGCGCCGTGCCGCCGGTGCGGCGATGCCGGCGCGGCGGACCGCGAAGGCATGGGCAAGCCATTGAAAAGAGGCTGCTTTTCGGGCCTCAGATACGTGAGGCGTCCGCAACACACGGGTGTTGGCTGGCCTATTGTTTTTAGATAGAAATTATTGCTAATAAATAACAAATTGGATAGAGCCGGCGAAAAGTGATCGGTTTGCCTGGGGCGTCGCGCATTGCTGGCGGCGTGAATGCAAAAGGTACTGCGACAGAGAAGATTTTTGCACATTGCTGCGAAATTCCGCAGCGCCTGCGCTCTGCATTCTTCCTTGCCGTCCGTCTTCGTGGAGGCGTTTGAGGCGCGAAAGCGATCGGACTGTCATGAATTTTTCTTCAATAAACGCGCGTGTGCGTACGACATAACAAGGATTGCACAAGTGCCGATCCCGTTTATCCGTCCCAAGCCCGCCTATTTGCCCGACCATTACGAGGAACTCGCGGACATCAGGGATACCGGCGTTTACTCAAACTATGGCCCCGTCAACACGCGCTTCGAGCGGGGTTTGACCGAGCAGTTGTTCGGTGGGGTAGGGGGATGTGTCACCGTCTGCAACGCGACGATCGGGCTGATGCTGGCCATCCGCGAAGCGGTGGGTGAGGTCGTGACCGGAGAGCGCCGCTATGCGCTGATGCCGGCCTTCACCTTTGCCGCCACGGCGCATGCGGCGCTGTGGGCCGGGCTGACACCCTTGTTATGCGATGTGGACGAGGAGACCTGGCTGCCTTGCGCCGCGGCTGAGGAAACGCTGCTGCAGCGTTATGCCGGGCGTATCGCCGTGCTGGTGCCTTATGCCACCTTTGGCAATAATCTCGACCTGGCTCGCTATGATAGCCTCTCGCGCGCCTACGACGTGCCGATTGTCGTCGATGCGGCGGCATCGTTGGGCTCGCAGGATGAGCAGGGGCGTGGTTTCGGCACGGGATGCCGGCACGCCGTGGTTTATTCCATGCACGCGACCAAAACGTTCGCCACGGCCGAGGGCGGCGTGATCTATTGTGCGGACCAGGAGAGGCTGGTGCGGCTGCGCGCCATGGGAAATTTCGGCTTTGGCATGCCACGGACCGCGACCATGTCGGGGCTTAACGCGAAGCTCAGCGAAATCGGCGCGTTGCTCGCGCTGGCCAAGCTCGGCGAATTTGAACAATTGGTGGAGCGCCGTGCCGCGCTCGCCGCCCTCTATCGCCAGCGCCTTCCAACATTTGAATTTCAGCGCGAAACAGGCCGGCGCTGTGCCCACCAGTTCATGCCGGTGCTGATCAGCGAGGCGCAGGCCCCAAGACGCGCCGCTTTCATCGCCGCACTCGCTGCGCGTGGCATCGGCGCGGGGCACTATTTCAGCCCGCATTTGCATGAGCAACCGTATTTTCGCGAACATTGTGTCGCTGGCGGACTGGCAGTGACGGACCGGCTTTCCCGGCGCGCTTTGTCTTTGCCGATCTTCGACGACATGACGCGCGATGAGCTGGGGATCGTGTGCGACGCCGTATGGGAACAGCTGGAGGCGGGGCCATGACGGGTGGAGCACGCCGCCATGACGGTTTTTTTTGAGGCAAGGGAGCATGCTGCATGTCAGAGACCAAGCCGTTCGACGAATTGGCCCAACGCGCGGTGCGCGGGAGCGCTGAGCGGTCGAGGCCGTCCGAGGTGGCAAGCCCGCGCCTGTCCATTCTGATTATTTCGTTCAACCATGAAAATTTCATCAGGCGGGCGCTTGAGGGATTGCTGATGCAGGATTTCCGCACCGGCCTGGTTGAGGCGGTGGTGGCCGATGACAATTCCATCGACCGGACGCTCGCGATCATTCACGAGATGCTGGACGATGTGCCGTGGCTGACAACGCGGTATCTGGATGCGGCAACGAATCTTGGCATCACGCGAAACTATCAGCGCGGCTTTGCGGCTTGCCGGGGCGACTATGTGGCTGTGCTGGAAGGCGATGATTACTGGACCTATCCGGGCAAGCTGCGGCGCCAGGCCACCTTCCTGGATGCTCATCGGGAATGTCCCGCCTGCGCCACGAACTGCCTGATATACAAAGCTGAAAAAAGCAGCTTCGACCTACGCTTGCCGCAAACGACGGGCTATCAACTGGTCGATGCGCGCCAGCAGGTGATTGCAAACATCCCAGGAAATTTCTCAACCTATATGTACAGGCGGACGGCGTTGCAGAGTCTGCCGGACGAGATGTTCGAGCTTGTCGCCTATGACTGGCTGGTCAATATCTGCATCGCGCGTTCAGGGCCCATCGGGGTGCTGCACCGGCCGATGTCCGTCTATAACATTCACCCGAACGGCGTGTGGGGAGGGCTTTCGGAACTCGAAAAGATACGCAAGCAACTTGCCGTTATCGAAGGCTACGACGATGTCACCGGGCACGTTTTCCATGCCGAATTCGCGCTCATAGCCAATGGTCTCCGCGCGTATCTTCGATCGAAATCCTGGCGTCGCTGGTCCAGCATGGCGCATGTTTCCGCTGTGATTCTGGCGTTCGTTCCACCGATCGTCTTCAAGCTGGTTCCGCTGTTCGTGCCTCCGGCGTTGCCGATACTGTATCGGAAGATAAGGAAAGTGGCCGCTTTTTAAAAAAAGCGGCGCAAAAACTTTTGTTTGCGCCGGGCCATGGGCGTTGTCGCCGACACAGCCCATGGCCCAGAGTAAATAAAGTTTTTTTGCTACTTTTTGTTCACAAAAAGTAGCGCTTACTTTCTTCCCTTCTAATGCCCCGTGCTGCCGATTTTGTGAGGAATGAAAGCTTCAACAGCCGCCCTTTGATCCTCTCATGTAGTCGACAGCCGCGTTTGCTACATTTGTAGCCGTTTTTGGCTGGACCGCTGGTTTCGGTGGATCTACCCATAATCGTTACGGATCTACTGATTTCTGCGCAGCGGATGCAACGGCGGGCAATCAGAATTTCCGTTTGTACAAAATTTACGTCATTGCCGTATTACAGGAGAAAAGCCAATGGCAGAAGGCGAGCAAAGAGCTGTGTCCCCGGCTATGCAAGACCCTGCCGAGCAGATGGGTCGTTCAACCCAGGCGTCCGCCGGAGCATCGATATTTGGGCGTGTACGCGACGCCGTGAATTGGGCATTCAGCGGCACCACGACCGATCAGCCCGAGCGGCGGACATATGCATTGGACGAGGCGCTGCTCAACGAGATCGTCCGATCGAAGATGTCGCCCATGGGCAAGGGCAGGCCGGTCGAAGGTATTCCCCATACCAATCCCGACCCGACGAAACGCTCCATCACCGTGATGAATGCGGCGACCGGACAGATCGTCAGCGTCGGCGACATGGAGCACCGATTCTCGCAGCAGAGCATGTCGAAACCGACCGCGATGGCCCTCGCGATCGAACTGATGGGAAGTGAGAAAGCCTATCGCCAGTATGTCGGCGTCGAAGCTTCCGGCCGGCCCTATAACGATCCCGCCTTGCTGCCCGACGGTCGCGCCTTCAATTCCAGCGTCAATGCCGGAGCTTTGTCGACCTGGGTGCTGATCATGGCGCATACGCCAGAGGGCAAGGACCCACTCGACCTCTATATGGACAAGATGAAGGCGTTGACCGGCAACCCGCATCTCGAGATAAACAAGGAAATGGCGCGCGGAGAACATAAATACCGCCCGCAGGATGGCGGCAAAAGCGGCAACCAAAAGCTGCTGGATGTGCTGGACAATGCCGGGCTGATGCAAGTTCTGGAGAAAAGGTTCGGTGAGCTGACATCTGAACAGGGGCAGCAGCGCAAGCAAGACCTCATGGACAAGGCATTCGAGAACTATTGCATGGCCTGCGCGGTGATGGTCAATACACGCGACATGGCCGCCGTCGCGAGCGTCTATCGCAATGGTGGCATGCGGGTCGATGCGAGCGGCGAAGTCATCCAGGTACTGCCAAAAGAGATTGCCGAATACGTCCATGGTTCGAATGCGGTGAGCGGAAGCTACAATGAATCCGGTACCCAATTTGCCAAGAACAGATTCAGCGGCAAGACCGGCGTGGACGGCGGGATCTTCGGCAGTCTGCTCGGCCATCCTGATCTGGTCGTCGCCACCCACCATTCCGACCTGAACGCGGCGGGGAATTCCGGCGAAGGGCAAAAATGGATAGGCACACTGGATAAGCTGGATGTCGCCTTTCCAGAGAACGCTGGTTCAGCGGTGATGCCCGGCGCGTACCATGAGCTCCACACCATGCAAAAGGGAGAGCTGGGTGAGTCACCGAGGGAGATGGATGATCGCCTGCGGAGCGAAACGCGGAGAAATGTTCTAGATGCCATTGAGGCGGATCTCCGTTCGCAGGGACAAGAAGGAGGTTTCTACTTAAAGAACCCCGACCTTTCGAATGGAAAGGACCCTCTGAAGGGAGGAGAGACGGTCGCCGTCCAAGAAAACGTGGGCGGAAGACCGCAGAGATACACAATAGCGCAGAGCAATCACAATCGAACGCAAGTCAAGGTGACCGATGAACAGGGGCGGCCGAACCCCCTGGGGCTTTCGGCCGTCCCACGCGACGCCGGCTACTGGGAAGAGTTGAATAACAACATCAACACGCTGCAAGTAGACGACCCACAGATTGCAGATCGGCCGCAAACGGTAAGGGGTCCTCGCCCATAGCACGACTTCAATATTTCAGTATGCTATAGCAGCCGCAACGGGCGGACGATCGCTGCGTGTCGGATGACACCCAACCGCGAAGCTGCCCGGACGGCCATGCATCTTGGCCCGCGATCGCTTGCAGGAGATCCTGGCGGCGCGGCGTCAGGGGCACGCCACGCCAGATCGAGCGTTGCAAAGATACTGCACGTCTCTTTGGCTCTTTCCTGGAAAAGCTTCCGCCAATCGTTCCCGTACCCTTGGATTGTCAGTCCGTGGCGCACACCGGGCACGGGATCGTATGGCCAAAATCGTCCGGCCAGGACGAAGATGCGGTCTTACGGTTGTCGAGGATATACTGAATGTCCGCAGGTTTACGGAAGCGCAGGCAGCGTGGCTCGGCTGAAACGGTTGGCCTCGACACGCGCCACCATCTCCGGCCGCCGGAAATAGATCGCTCGGCCGCAGCGCAGAGGTTTGGCGCCCCGCACGATAATGAAGGCTTCGTCCGTTCGGCAATCGTTCATCAGTTCGTCGCGGCGGATCAGTGGCCGGCTGATCTCCTGACTGGAGGTGCTGGTGCCTCGTGACATGCTTCCTAATTCAAAGGCCTTACCGGACGTGCCTTTGTTGCTACCGCCTGAGATCGCTTCAACGGCATAGTTTCCAAATGTTTCTTCGAGTTCCTTGGCCGTATCCAAATCCTGCACAGCGGCATACGTCCGATGAGACACGCCGTCATACCACGCCCGTTTTCCGTCTTTGCCCCACTGTTTTTCGAGTTGGCCGACCGACTGGTAGAGGAGCTGGAGCGTGATGCCGTATTTGCGCCCGGCATCTCGGGCCGTTTCGATGATCTTCATCGGGCCCAGACGGGCAACCTCGTCGAGCAGGTACAGGATACGGCCGCTGATGCGCCCGTCCGCTTCGTAAGCCGCATTCAGCAGCGCGCCGACCACGGTCCGGCCGATAGCGGGCGTGCTCTGAAGCGCCGCCAGAGGGATTTGCAGGAATACCGACGTCTTGCCGTCGAGCAGATCGAGCGACTTAAACGTGTTGCCCGATACGAGTGACGCGAAAGCCGGATTGGCAAGCCATGCCGTGGTGTCGTCGGCGTTCGCATAAATTCCTGAAAAGGTCTCGTCGACCAGGCCTTTGAGTGTGCCGGCATAGTCGCGGGCGAGAGGGCTGAGGCTGCGTTCATGAATAGATTGAAGGATTTTTCGAAGTTCCGGCTCTGGTGTGGAAAGGCCGATTCTGAGTTGAGCGAGGGTCTTATCTTCCTTGGGAAGGGCCGGGTCCCAAAGCATATGCGCCAAGAGGCAGGAGACGAGTGCCTTGCCGCGAGACGCAAAGAACGCGCCGTTGGCATCCTGACCCGGGGCGGCATCACCGCAGACCCAATCGACGATGGAGAGTACGTTTGTTGCTGCGAGCGGAGATCCTATGTCGATCCAGTCAAGAACGTTGAAGCCGATACCTTCATGCAAGCCAAGTTGATAAATTCTATGGCCCATGTTTTGGAGTGCGTTCGCTAGCATCGGACCGAGTTCGCATGAAGGATCAAGCACGACGGCGGAACCACTCCAGGTGAGAAGCGTCGATATGGCAGAGGTGCTCTTGAAGGAGCCGGCGCCGGCGAAAATCAGACTATGGGTGGGACCTGACCGGCAGGGGTCGATCAACAGTGGAGCTTTTCCTCCTTTTCCCCAGGTCGCTTTGACCCCGGGGTCGAAGGGCAACTCGGCGACAGCGTCTTCATCCACGCGATACGCCTCACCGACGACGATGCCGCCATAGCCGGGCGCCGGTCCGGGAAAAAATGCTTGCGCCTTCTGTATCGAGAGCCAATCGGCATGACCGTGATTGTCACTTTTGCCCCGGACAGGAGCGGGAACGGCCCGTTGCTGTGAGCGCCAGGGCAGTGCGGATCGCGCCTTGGGGCGCCCCACCAACAGGGCAGCGACGAACACCGCCATAATCGCCGTCGCCGCTGCCGCCCCGATGCCAAGCCATAGGGCAACGATGCGATTCGGCGGAGAAAACAAGAGGTAAAGCCACCATTGGTACAAAGGGTAGGAAAACGACCGAATAAGGCCGCTACCGGTGAGGAAGACGAGCGAGGCCACGATGGTCCAACCTGCGCTTCCGAGAACGAGGACGCCGAAAGATCTAATGCAAAGCAATAGAATTCGCTTGGATAGCATGGTCGGGCCCGTGAAATTGTTGAGGCATGGATGATGCAAGGAACGAAGCGTTGGGCGGTTTGTCATGGCACATGCCGCTACGCCATTGGCACGGCGGTGACATCGGTCCAGGTGTCGCATGCCTGGTTGCGGGGAAATGCGGGTGACGAATTTCCGGCTGAACTTCATCCTTCAATGCCGGATCGTCCCGCATGTGACCGAGATGCCCGGCACGGTCTGGATCTTTTCAACCGTACGCAGGATCAAGGGGGACCGACATCTGAGCACAGCGCCTCTGGCCACGCGCAAGACACTCAACTTGACGGGGCAATGCCACCGGGTCGAACCGCCGCATGGTGATTGTCCTTTTCAATCCCGCGCTTCTTGGTATCGTTGCATAAAGGCTTGCAGCCAATCCGCCGGGTCTTCACCAAGCTCACGGCGCAGGCGTTCGGCGAACCGCACAGTATTGGCGCGGCCAGACAGGACGGCGACGTAATCGCGCATCCGGCCAAGGTCAAATTCGCAGATAACGCTGCCGGAGTCCCGCTTGAGCAGAAAACGACGTGTTCCGACGGTCATGTCTTCCCGCACGGCGCGGAACTCGCCCTCAGTGCATTTCAGCCCATCGATATAGGTGGCTCGGTCTGCAGTCGGTGACGGGTACATGATCTTCGTCATGCATTGCGCGACGAGGCTGGCTCCGAGCTTTGATTCCAGAACGTGCTCCGGCTGTTGGGTGGCTAGAATTAACATTCCATTGTTTTTGCGAACTGTGAGCAGGAATTTGTCCACCACCGCGGCGAACTGAGGATTGAGAAGATAAGCACGGAACTCGTCACAACTCATGACGAACCGCCGGCCATCCACGACCTCACCGACACGATGCAATAGATAGGCGGCGGCCGGCGCACAGACTTCTTCGTAATCGAGCAGATGCGTCATATCGAATCCGGTGATGGCGGTGTCGAGCTGCACCTCGTCCGTATCTCCGTCGAACGCCCAACCGAGCGCATTGCCGCGGCACCAGCGTTCCAATCGCGCGCCGGCGCTCTCCGGCGACCTGTGCAGCAGAAATTCACGCAGGCCCGCAAGCGAACGCATCTCCGGGCTGTATGAAAGCTGCCGCGCGATACCGCGCTCGAGCCGCCGGCCTTCGTCGGGCGAGATACTGCCACGCCCGTCCGCCTCGATGAGCGCTGTCACCCATGCGCGCAGGAAGTCGCGAGCCATCGGGGTGTTCTCAAGGCCACGTAGGGGGGCGAGGCCGCTCGGTTCCCCACGCCGCAGAACCAGATAGGTGCCGCCGGTGGCCCGCACCAGCAGCTCGCCGCCGCGGTCCTTGTCAAAGAACACCACGGCGCCGCCGCGCTCTACCATGTCCTGTTCCAGCATCGCCAACATAAACATCATCAATGTCGTCTTGCCCCGGCCGATCGGTCCGAAGATCGCGGTCATCCCGACATCTTCGACATGCGGGACATAATTGAACGGTGTTCCGCCATTGGTGCGGAAACGTGCGAGTGCGCCGCCCCAATGCCCTTCCATTGCCCCTATGGGGAAATTCTCGAACGAGGAGAAGCCGGCGAAATTGCGGGAACTGATGGCTCCCGGTCGTGTTCGCCATTCGAGATTGCCGGGAAGCTGCGACCAATAGGCCGCCTCCATGCCGATATCTTCCTGCACCACGACCGCCCCGGCATCGGTCAGGCGTGCTCTCGCCCGCGCCCCGCGATCAGCCAGCTGTTTGATATGATCACCGTAGACCGCGAGCGCCAGATGGTGCGATCCCATGACGAACTCATTGCTTGCGAGCGCATCCTGAGCCTCGGCCAGGCCTACGATCTGCGTCAGGGCTTTGTCGCCCGAACTCATCATCTGGTTCGACTTCAGGCTGAGCTTACCTTGTGCCTGCGCCCGTGTCAGGAAGGCAAAGCTCTGAGTGAGGACGAGCGGGAACTCGGCGCTGAGAAGCGTATTCAGCATGCCCGGCCGCGTCTGCGCCGGATATTCGCGAAAAGAGAAGAGTGAACCGAAATAGCCGCCACCGGGCGCGCGCACTTCGAATCCTCGGCGGCCGCAGATCACACGGTCGGTGTATATCGACGCGCCGAGCGAGCCGCTGACGAGTGGCACAGGCAGGGCGCGGCAGGTAAGGATGAGGCGCAGCGCCTCGCCGATTTCCGAAAAGACGAGCCCATCCTGCTCCCGCACCCCCAGGCGCTTGACCCTGTAGGATTCGAGTGCGGTCTCGACTACATGCCAGCGATCTTCAAGCGTATGGAGCAGTTTGCCAATTCCGTCCTCTGGAGAAGGTTTTGCGAAACGCGCCAGCTTGCCACCGATCTTCCCGAGCACATTGCGCGGAAGTACGATGAGCGATAAGAAGTAATCGTTGCGATATAGCTGTCCTTCCTGAACAGTCTGCTGGAATCTCCGGTCGAGGTCGGCCGCAAATTCGCTTCGGAAGGGACGCCGCGGCAGAGGAGGCACATCCGTGTGACGGACGAGATGCGTGTAGATTGCAATATTGTCGTCAGCGAGGTTGCGGAAAAGCGTGTTGAAGGCCCGCGCGCGCGCATTACGCGTCGCTGGCTCCTCAAGCTCGAAGGCAATGCCGTCGATCCGCGCCATCACCATAACCGAGCCGTCCCTCAGCAGCACGACGCGATCCCCAACGTGCCCAACATAAGGGAGATATATCTCTCCGCTGCGTTCCCCGATCGCCTGCGCGCCACGCATCAGACGGCACCTCGTCCACGAGAGGCGACTCTCAGCGGATTTGGGCTCACTGTGGCGCCGCCCCAGAGAGGGCTATCGATCGCCCGCCCGGAGGTACGCAGCCAGAGCAGGGCCACGCTGATTGCATTGTAATCTTTCTGGACCAGAATCTGGGCTCCCATCCAGAGGGGAACCATCACGAGTTCATAGAGCGGGTCCTTCATAATGACGACAACGAGTCCCGCGCCCATGACGAAGATGGCGGCAAGCGCCACCGGTACGCCGAAGAAGAGCGCGGGGCGTGTCGCCGCCAGATACAAAGGACTTTCCTCCAGCCGCTCCTGCATTGCGCGCCTCCTCAACCGCCGCCGGTGATTGTTTCTCCGAGAAAGCTCGCACCGAACATGATGACGACGCCACCGATGACCCCGGCAATAAGGCCTAACGAAGCCCGCCCAAACATCCAGGCGACGCCGATCGCGACAATGCCGAGGACGGCGACGGATTGACCGAACGGGCCGAGAATAAACGTGCATATGTTATTGACCATGGTGGCCGGATCTGTGCCAACCGTCTGTGCCTGGGCGCAGTCGGGGAATGCCATTGCGAAATTTGCAATGAGCGTGGTTGCAGCAAGGAACTTCCGACTTTGACCTGCCGTCAATAAAGCAAGAAGCCTGGAACTACCCGCCCGGGCCCAATCATGCCCTCTCACCGAATCTTTGAACATCATTTTTACTCCTGCTGGCTTGCAAAACTCATGCGGAAATATTAGCCGCCGTCGGAGAAGACCATGGCTCCTGAGGGCCTGGGATCCACCGTACTGGTACCGTCTTTCTGTTGTGCGCGATCGGCCTTCGGAGATAGGCCTGCCCACACATCCCAATCATCGGACTGTGCTTGTGCCGGAAGCCGTGCGGGGGAATGTTCTGCCGGGCCGCCGACGCCTGTTTCGATCGCGGGCACGATCTCACGTGCAGCGACTTCTACTCGATGGACATAGCCGTTGCGAAAACCGTCCGAGTCGTTTCCGGTGTTGTAGGCTGACAGCGCCGCCCGGAGCGCCTTTTGCTGTTCTGCCACGTCATCACCGCCCTCGTAATCAAGGCTCAGTATGGTTGCGGCCGCATCCATGGAGCGGCAAGGATTGAAGGCATCCTCAACTCGCATGCGGAATGCTCTCAGATTCGCATTGTTGATCTGCATGATACCGAGATCGATCGAGTGATTTAGGCTTGTTAGATCCTGTGCGATTTCAAGCGCTTCGCTTTGCGAAGGGGGATTGTAAGACCGTCCGGTAGTATTGTCATGTATGGGAAAGAGACCAAGGTTGCTTTCGACCTTCGCGACGGCAAGCAATGTCTGTGGCGCGACCGAATTCTCACATCGGGCTGCCATGCCGGCGAAAGCGGATGCCGAGAGTTGCGATATCGTTGCGGCGCATGAGGGTAGGGGCCACGTTGTTATCCCGCCCACGATCGCGAAAATTGCGGCGTGGGCGCAAAAATGGATATCACGCCTGCGTCGTTGTTGTGCCAGTATCGATCTCATAAACGAATTCCATCAAAGTAGAATGCGATGATCTTTCCCTCGATCAGCCAACACCGTGTCATTGTCCACCATGTCCCACGTCCACGCATTCCATGTAAAGTGACGTTAAGTTACAGGTGTAGCGGAGCGGGTGACCATTGATTACCGTTGTAGCGCATGTGTGGGATATTTCGGAATTTTTGCCAGAGCCCTCTGGAGGGCCTCCTCTGTGCGAAAATAACGTCCAACTTTGCCGTTGATGCCGCTCCTAAGTTCGACCGTCAGGATGGTAAACGACGGGTTTCTGCATTCGCGCGGACGGATAGTGGTGTAACGGCCTGCTTCAAAATTTGGCAGCCCAAGATGTGCCGCAAAGGCAGCCCGGCACAGATCAACCCGACGCAGCGGCGCCGTAAGGCACCTCAAAACCGCAATCTTTCCGAGCTTCGCCTTGTCATGGAAAACGCTTCTCCTAAATTGTGGGGCCGACAATTGAGGAGTGAACGCATTGCGTGAACGCTTGGAGTCAGAGCACCGGTCTGGTCCGGAGGCGCCGGAGTCAGAGATTTTTAACGCGAGGCGGTGGGGACCTCTGCCAGGGGATGCCCATCAGGTGCGCCGGGAAAATTACTGGGTAGCACGACAAAGCCTGGAAGAAAGAACCCGGAAAAACATGGCGGAAGCTGCTGAAGAGGAGCGTCAGCGGGCGGAGAGGGCCCACGCGTTCAACCAGGCCTGGGAATTGCATCATGAGCGGTACGTAATCCGTCTCGAGGCGGAACAGGATTACCATACCAGCATTTCCCAGGTGTTCAGAAACTTGGATGCAGGAAATCCGGAGGACCGCAAGATAATCCTTGAAACCGCGAAAAATGTTTACCACAGCGATAAGGCGATTTATTACACGCTGCAGGCAGCGTTTAATAAAACGCGCGAGGTATATAGCCAAGAATACCACCGGAAGAGTGTTTTTAAACGAGTGCTTTCCGGTGGCCTGTCGCCGACTGAAAGAGCGATGAAAGCGGCTCTTCGAGAGACGAAGGACACAAGAAATGCCTACGTCATGGGCGAAGTGCTTCTGAGGCACAATAAAGTTCAAGAGAAATACTCGGCGAAGAGCCAATCGGCGGAAGGGCTTATAATTTGGGACTTGCTGAAGGACAAGATCGTCAAAAATCAATTGACTGATACCGCTTATAGATATGACCAAAAAACCAAAAACTTTGTTCCTAAAAACGAGGAGGCGGCATACCAGGCTCGGACATACAAGTATCAACCAGTGGGAAGACCTCAGGAACAATGGGCCAGAGAGGCTAGATATTGGAGACGTGAACACGTAAGCGTTAATCGTGAGGCTAACACCGAGTACGCATTGGCACGGGGACGACGCATGAACGGCTCTGGTGAGCCTCTCGCTGAACACGAAGAGTTTCTCCCTTCGTATTCACCCACGCCGAGCCAGCGCCCTAGGGGAACATCGTCCGAATATTGGCGTGAAGGCGTGAGCGATGCTGGCGCCCCTGCCGCCGGTCCCGCTCAGGACCACCGCGCAATCGGCGTTGCAGGTCCACGACGAGTGGCACGCTGATGAGCGTTGCCATCAACAAAGATCTGACCTTCGAGTGTCCGTCGTTGATTGGTTTGAGAATATTGACTGCCTGATGTAGCGGCGATTTTGGCTCATCTATCGGGTTGAAAGCCTAAGGGGCAATTGGGTGTGGCGCGGGCGTCTTGCCTGGAAAGTTCGGTGTTCGATGTTTTCCCACTGGTGCGGGATGGCGTGCGCCCGGCCTTCGAATATTGTTCAGCCAGTCGCTAGCACCTTGCGCGACGACTTCGCACTTCTCTTCGTTTGCAGAGAATCCGTGGAGTCTCTGGAGGGAAGAGCGGCTGAAGGGTTGCTGTTGCGGGCCTCTCCCCAATAGGATGAGCCGCCTTTTTCTGCCGATTTCACCTCTTGCAGTGACTCGCGCGACTCTTTGGGGGCGAGAACGGCTGAAGGGGCGCCATCAGCGACTTCGCGCCAAAAAGAGCGCGATCCTCCTTCCGGCCCGGCGGCCGACGGAGCGGCCGCGCTCGATGACGGGGATTGAACCGGAACGGTATGTTCGGGCATCGATGGCGGCCCTGCGGGCACGGAAGATGGCACCCCTTCAGGATGTAGGGCTGCATTGTTTCCGCGGACCGCCGTTTCTGACGGTAATGACGATGTTGAGGGCATTTCAGCTGCAACGGGCGCGTGCGATATGGAGCTCGCTAATGGTATCGAGGTAGGAGGCTCACCCAGATGGTTTGTTGAGTCCGCATCGACCGAAACCGGGGTGGCCGATGCCACCGCGCCGGTGTTTCTCGTCGTGCTGCGTTGCAAAGACTCCACGGCTCGGTTGGCCAACGCGCTCGCGCCCATCTGGATGCCTTTTCCAACCATATCGGCAAGGAACAAATTGCCGAGTGCAAGTGCTGCGGTGGTGGCGCCAAACTTCGTGTTGTTCTCGAGATAGTCGGGCAGATAACGAGCCAGCGCGGTGGGGATGAGGGCCACCGCTGTCCCGGAGGCGAGACTGCCGAACCGGTTGGACATTCCCTGGACAGAGACGTTTGGATTTCGCAGATCGGCAGCCAATTTCACGGTTTGCCAAACGCTGTAAGGCACATAATTGGTCAGTGCGAGCTTCGAAGAGGAGGCAAGGTAATTATTTACTACGGCGATGCCGACTGACCCGGCCAATAATGCGGCCTTGGCTACGTAGGCACTTCCGCTCTGCTCCGCTGCCGTTCCGGTCGGCGGTCGCAAATTCGCGGCGGTCGTTCCTTCAAGATGTTTCCACAATCCATCAAGCTTGTCTGACGCATTTTGCAGCTCCGTGATGTGGCTGTCGAGCTGATCGTTGTTTTTCTTCGGTTTGGCGATAATGCGGATGTCTTCAATACTTTTCCGTACGTCTAAAAGCTTTTCGGCCACATCCCGCGCACGGGCCTCAGGAATGCCGGGGATCGATCGGCGATCCTGGAATGCGTTTAAGGCGGCTTTGGCGTAACTTACGCCAAAAAGAGTTCCGGCATCTACCAAACCCGCCACCGTGTTATAGGGGACACTCGTCTGCAGCGATGCGAGTGTTGTAACAGCTCTGCTGTGCGGTTCGGAAATCTTGCCTGCCACGGCCGGGGGCAATGCGAAGGCGGCCGGGACGACGAATGAAAGAAGCCGGTCCTCAAAGAGTTTGGAAAAAAGCTCCGTGTCGCTGGTTGGATTCATCATCTGCCCAAGCAACTTGGTTGTCGACCGAGCATAGTTGGAAGTAATTCGCATCAAATAGAGTCTGTCATTCTCCACGGCAGCGGAGGCAAATGACAACCCGTACGGGACAACGGTCGCTGCCGCTGTACTCAGCACACGCCGCCACGGGCTGACGTTCTCTTTAAGCCGTTGGAGCTGCCGCTCGGTTGCTTTAATCGACTTTGAGTATCTTTCGCGGATCTCCTGCGGGATGTCATTGTGATCTAAACTGCCGCGGAGCGCGGAGAGGCGGCTCGAAGCGACGTTGAGCGCACCATTTTCGCGCAGAGCCGCAAGTGTCTCGGGCGTATCAAACTGCTTGAGATCCCGGAAAAACGCCACGTTTTCGTCCAAAAGCGAGAGGAGCGTCGTGGCCGGCTGTCGTCCTTGCTGTATGAAGTTATCGTAATCCTCTCGATAGCCGGCCATTGCCGCCTCGTATCCGGGAAATTCCTCAGGCTCATCCCGCGGGGTGGCAGTCCCATCCCGCGGAGCGGCGGCGTGTTGAGGCATGGCGAGGACGTCCTGCCTCTCGACGTCTTGGATCTGCTGATTCGGAATGTCTTCGATCTTCTGTGATTGGCTTTCCGACATATGTTATTCTTTCATGTTAGACGATGGGTCTGCCGGCTGTACGATCCGGCCGACCGGTCGGCCGGATGACATGTTCATGTGTCCACTGCAACCGCTCCTCCAAGGACACCCCGCTGCAGACGGGCTTTGCCGGTATGGAAATACTCCGTGCTGGACAACAACAAACGTAAACCGGCGAAGTTATTACCCTAGTGTCGATTCCGAACTGCAGGATGAATTTCCTATGACATAACGGATGTTGACGAGTGGCTTCAATGCCGATCCAGGGCGGAAGAATTTTCGTATTTTCATGGATGATTGTGATCCTGCCTTGCCAGGTCAGACAAAATTTATCGGGCGGCGTGCGCCTCGCCATGGCGACAAAATGGGACATCGATGAGGCTGTGCGCTCTAACGCACACATAGACACGCGCGCTACAATGGTAATCAACAATTTGTCGTTCCGCTACAGCTGTAACTTAAGGCCGGTTTACACAGGATGCATGGGCGTGGGATGCGTGATGCCGTCGCGAAGGTCGAAAGTAACCTCAGTCTCTTTCCTAAGTATGATAGCATTTCCGGACGATCTCATAATTTAGCTCCGCAAAGTGGCGTACGCGAAAACCAGACAGATTGGTGGCGACTATTTGTACAAGACCTCCAAGAAGCAAGCGATTGAAAAGGACATTTGCTATGCGATGGTTTTATCCAATGGTCCTGCTCGGACTCGCAACCAGTTCAGTTTTCTGTGGAAAAGCTGATGCGCAGTTGGTGGTGACAGATCCGACGGCGGATCCGGCCGAGGTGGCCGATGCGGCGTCGGATGCGATAACGGCAGCCAAGGAAACGGAAGAGCTCGAGGTTATAACGTCAAAGGAGGCAGACGCTCTCTCTATGCCCGATCCGGATCCGGTTGCAACGACTGCGAGCCTGCAGTCCCAACTCGTCACGCCAACGCCGACGGCCGGCAATGCGGAGGAGCTCTATTCAGCCAATACGGCCGAAGCAACCGAAAATGCCACCACGGGCGATAGCGGCGAGCAGAACAAACTCGCGGTCGCCACAAACCTCGACGGCGCGGCACTTAACGCCCTGGACGACTTTGCGGCGCAAGCGACGGAGCAGGACACCACCGACGTGACGGCTATCGACGCGGCGCCCAACGAAGAGGCCTTGCTTGGTGTGGTAGCGGATGAGGCCCAGCAGGACGGCGAGACCGCGCGCGAGGACGGAGAGCTGGACGCAATGGTGGTTTTGGCGGAGTCTCAGAACCAGATAAACGAAGCGCAAGAAGCGGAGAACGAAACAGAGGGCCATAAGGAGACGTCCGCTCTCCTTGCCGCGGCAATTCCTACACAATAAACGAAGCGTTTCGGATGATGCGATCTCCATCTGAAGAGAACAACAACTAATGGCAACCGCGGCGTTTCAGCTGACGGCACCTTTCACCGTCACGGACACTGTTTTCAATCAGGTCTTTAGCGCTTCAATGAGCGATGCGCTGCAGTCTGTCGAGGGCCTGGTCGCCGCACCGCTTCTTGCTTGCGTCACGCTATGGATCATCATCCAGGGCATTCTCGTTATGCGGGGCGATTTGGATGCGCGGCGGGGGCTCACCAAAATTATCATGGTGGCGATTGTCTCGGGACTCGTCACCAGCCAATCACTGTACGATAGCTACGTCGAGGGCTTTTTTGAGCAGACGATACCGGGCTTGGTATCCGAGGTGATTGTTGATCCAATTTCCTCATCGGTATCGGGCGTGGCGGTTCCCGCACAGCTCGATGGAATCTTTCTGATCGGGGAAAACCTCTTTCAGGAAGTTGCTGAACGCATCGATCCGAATAACTTCGAGGCCACGTTGGCTTACGAGGGCGCTCACGTGGTGTTCCTGGGTACGCTTTGGACTGTCTTCGGAATCTACGACATTGTGAACATCATGACGGAGACGCTGGTGACAATCGGCCCGTTGATGCTTATTGGGTACCTCTTCGATGCGACCAGAAATATGACGGTCAGATGGGTCTGGCAACTCGCCTATTACGGCTTGCTGCTTCTTCTCCTCAGCATTGTCGCGACAGTGGTGGTCGGTGTCGAGGCTGTTTTCTGCTTGGCAGCGTCGGCCGCCATACTTCTGTTGGGCCCAAACCCCGCGCGGGTGATCGGGCTAGACGAGATGGACATGTTTCTCCTCACGGGAGACGCGCTCATCGTCGCTTTGCCGACGATAGCAGCCATCATCACAAGCGGCGCGGCAGATAGCGCCGGCAGTTATGCGGCACAGCTTGTGCAGCGCAGGCTCTGGGGCAAAATGGGGGCCGGAGCCGGCAACCCGTCGTTACCACTCCCCCGGCCCCAGGGCCATAATCCGCCGTCCACACGTACAACCGCGGGCTGAAGCGATGATGCGACTGATGATATTCCTGGTCTTTCTCTCTCTCGCCGCATGCGGCAGCAAAGAACCGCTGTCCACATGCAAAGGGTCGATTTTCGCACTGAATACGGGACACTGGCGGTCCACGCCCGCGGACTTGGTTAAGCCGCAGGGAGGACAATAATGTCGAGCGTTGACAATGCGGTTCCGATCGATCGAGCCAATCTCGCTGATCACTACAAGGAGGTGAAGTCGTTCCAGGCGGCGCGGGCACGCTCGACACGACGCACCTCCAAGATCTTGGGGGCAATCGCCGCGGTTACCTTGCTCGGCAATCTCGCACAGGCCTGGGCCATCGCGGCCATGCTTCCGCTCATTCGCATCGAGCCCGTCTATCTCTGGGTACGGCCGGATGGAACAATCGACAGCTCCGTCAGCATGTCGCGCTTGCCGCCAACGCAAAACGAAGCGGTGATCGACGCATCGCTTTGGGAATATGTCCGCCTGCGCGAAGGCTACAGCTACGATACAGCGCGCTATGCCTATGATGTCGTGTCAAGTTACAGTGCACCTCCCGTGGAGAGGGCCTACCAGGCCTATTTTAACTATCCTAATCCGACCTCCCCCCAGGTCACGGTGGGTAAGCGCGGATCCGTGATCGTGACGCATATATCAAGCGCAAATATCGCGCCGGGTGTGCAGCAGATCCGCTATCAACGCATCGTCGCTTTCGACTACGAGCAGCCAGTGATTACGACTTGGACGGCGACAATCCATTACACGACTATCTACGACCAGCCGGCGAGGACACGACTGACCAATCCCGGCGGTGTTCTCGTCACGGATTACGAGACCGCGGAAGATACGCCGTGATGAGACGCAGCGTTGCCGCCGCTTTTGTCGCGCTTTGTTTCTACGTTCCTGCCTGGGCAGAGGAAACCCCCGTGCCAGGTCCGCAGGACCCACGCATGCGCTATGTTCCTTATGATGCTAATCAGGTTGTACGACTCTCCACCGCCGTCGGTGCCACGCTCGTCGTCACCTTCGCATCTGATGAAACGGTGACGGCGGTTGCCGTAACCGACAGTAAGGATCTCGCCGCGATGCCAAGGGGAAACTATCTTTTTTTCAAATCGCGCGCGGCATTGTCTCCTCAACCGGTTGTTGTTCTGACCTCTGGGAGCCATGGGACGAGGCGTTACGTTTTTGACGTTTCGACCTTCGTTGCCACGACAATGACAGCGGACAATCCCGATATTTACTACAGCGTTCAATTCACCTATCCGGCGGATATTGCTGCCCAACAAAAGCAGAAAGCGATCGCGAACGCGGCAGCGTGGCGACGCGAGCGGGAGCGCCTTCTAACAGAAGAGAGGATTGAGCGCGCGCGTGCGGCGCTGGCCGATCCGTTCATCGGTACCAGAAACTGGCATTACGTAGCCCAGGGCGACCGCAGTCTTCAGCCGCTCGAAGTTTTTGATAACGGCTATTCAACCGTCTTTCGGTTTCCCGGCAATATGCGGATCCCGGCGATTTTCATGCTGAATCCCGACGGTAAGGAGGCAACCGCCAATTATGCGGTGAAGGGAGATATGGTTATCGTTGGCAGCGTTGCCCGCGGCTGGCGGCTGCGGGACGGGAACACGGTCCTCTGCATCTGGAACCAGGCCTATAACCCGATCGGCAACAATCCGGATACGGGAACGATCAGCCCGGACGTTGAGCGTGTCGTGAGGGACTCTCCACAATGAGCGGCGATGACAGACGGGATGACGAGCCGGCACTGGACAATGCCTGGTCACCGGTCGGCGGCCCCAAAGGAAAGCAGATCAAATCCGCCTACAAGCTCGCGACAGCGGGTGTCGTGTTGGTGGTCTTCATGGCTTTCATCTGGCTCGGAACCAACACGCGCGGGAAGCCGGCAGAGCAAACCCCTGCCGCCCCATTGCCGCAAATGGGTTTTGCATTCAAGGCGCCGCCCATTTCCGAGCCGGCAGCGTCCGCTCCTATGTCCCTGCCAATGCCCAAAGCCGCGTCATCCGCCCCGGTCCCGGGGGCGAGTAGCCCCATATTCGCGTTTGCGGCGGGGGTGGAGACGACAGGGCAGCCCCAAGGCATGCCCCAACCGGCGGCGGCGCCGCGACTTGCCGACGGTCCCGGACCCAACGTCGCCAGCCCGAGTGCCGAAAATGCGCTTACCGCAAGGTTGCAACCGGGCGCGGTACAGGCGGCCAAAGCCGAACTGTTACCGCATCCGGATATGACGATCACACAGGGGACCATTATTCCCTGCACGTTGCAGACGGCCATCAATACCGAGCTTCCTGGCTACGTAAAATGTGTCCTGTCGGACGATGTGCGGGGCACGACCGGTAACGTCGTGCTGCTTGATCGGGGCACGACAGTCGTGGGTGAAATCCAGAGAGGCATGTTGCAGGGGGAGAACCGCGTTTTCATCCTGTGGGACCGCGCGGAAACCCCCAAGCATGTGGTCATCACACTCGCCTCTCCGGGCACGGATGAACTTGGACGGTCAGGCGTACCTGGCGGCGTGGACACGCATTTCTGGCAGCGCTTCGGCAGCGCCATCATGCTGAGCGTTATTCAGGGGGCGCTGCAGACCGGAACGGCACTTGCGGCCAATTCGGGGAACAGCACAGGGGTAGCGATTAACAGCTTTGGCGCGAATGCAGATCAGCTGTCGGATACGAGCCTTCAGAATTCAATCAATATTCCACCCACGCTCGAGAAGAATCAGGGAGACAATGTGGCAATCTTTGTCGCGAGAGATCTGGATTTCTCGGATGTCTATAGCCTGCAGGCAGGTAATTAAAGGAGCGGCACATGACAAGCGAGGCGTCGGCTCAACTCGTCTTTCTTCTCAATCCGATCATCCGCTGGCTTGAGGATCCCGAAACGGAGGAGATCGCGGTCAACGGCCCGGGAGAGGTTTTTGTTCGTCAAAGGGGGAGGTTTTCGCGTCACGAGATTGAATTCGATTACGATACGCTGGAGGACATCGCCATCCTGGCGGGTGCGCTTCGTCGGCAGGACGTAGGGCCGCAAAGTCCGCTCTGTTCCACCGAACTTCCGAATGGCGAACGGTTGCAGATCTGTCTGCCCCCGGCAGTGCCGAGCGGAACGGTAAGTCTCACGATCAGGCGCCCTGGTACCCAGGTTTCTGCAATCGCCGGGGTAAACGGGCGTTACGTGACCGGACGCTGGAATCAGTGGCAGAACCGGCAGGAAAGCCGTAAGAGCCGGGAGGACGAGGTTCTTGCCCTCTACGAAGAAGGGGATCTCGAAGCATTTCTCGCCGCGTGTGTGCGCAACCGCATGACCATTCTTCTTTGCGGCGCGACTGGTTCCGGCAAGACGACGATGAGCAAGACTCTGATTGATGCCATCCCGCGTGAGGAACGGCTCGTCACCATTGAGGATACCCTGGAGCTGGTCGTTCCCCATGCAAACCATGTGCGCCTTCTTTATTCCAAGAATGGCATTGGCTTGGGCGGAGTCACACCGGAGAGCCTGCTGCAAGCGAGCCTTCGCATGCGACCTGACCGCGTGCTGCTCGGTGAAATGCGCGACGATGCCGCCTGGACCTATCTCAACGAAGTGGTCTCCGGACATCCCGGATCGATCTCGACAATTCACGGTGCGGATCCTGTCCAGGCATTCAAGAAGCTGGTCACGCTGGTGAAGGGAAGCCCACAGGGGGCGAGCATGGAAGACAAAGTCCTGGTACAGATGTTGTCCGCGGCGATCGATGTCATCGTGCCGTTCCAGAGCGGCGGTGCAACCTACGAAGTCGGGGAAGTCTGGCTCGCGGCCGATGCGCGACGTCGAGGCGAGTCGATCGCAACGCTCATCGCAGACTCATGACGCACCAGCGCAGGCGGTACAGGTCGCTCAGTCAGAGCCCCCGTGAGCGAGGCCGGCTGCGAAGTTCGGGACCTCTCATGGGGTTTTCTTCTCCCGCCACCGGCTGTTGTGTCTCCGGCAATCTGTCAGCAGTAGGCGCGTCATTCGGCGGTCGGATGATGGATGCCGCCTCTCCAACGGCACGCCAGTATGCGCCGCGTGCGGGGGGCGTGGGCGGCGGCGATAAGGTTCCTCGTTCATTCTCCTCGTCCGTGCGCCGGGGTGTATGGACGACCTCCTGCTCTCCGCTCTGCGTCCAGGCGGCCACGAGACCAGCCACCGAGCCAGCGAACCAGACCACGCCGGAAGCCGTTGCAAGAGAGGTTGCCCCGACATTGTTATTGACAGAGGTGGCGTGAACGGAGGTCGCCGATAGGATGGCCGCCGTAAGATTAGCTGCGCCATTTAGGCCGGTCAGCGCACGCGAAACGGGCGTTTCTCCGCTCTCGAGAAAAGCACGTCCGAGGGTCACAGCGCCGTTTACGCCCCAGGCGCCGGCGGATGCGTAGCCAACGATAATGGTGTCGCCAATGACACCGGCGCCGTCAATGACGATGGCGTTTTGACTTACCAGTGATGCCGCCGCGCTCAGAATACCTGCCAGCGTACCGAACCCATTGGAAAAGGAGGCATAGGTGCGGCGCGGCACGTTGGCAATTTCCTGAACCCCGCCGCCAACGGCCCACGCCACACCGCTGCTGGCAGCTACCACCCGCTGCGCCTTTGGATTGGCCATCAGCCAAGGCGTGGTCGTCGAACAGACGGCGGCGGTACCATCCAGAACCGTCCAAGCATAGGACGCTATCCTTCGACTTAAGACTGGAGTTTTAGCGGAGACATGATCATTTCTCCCTTCGGCCCTCTCTCCGGCGTCGCCGCCCGTAGCGGCACTGGCTTGCATGCCGGCTCGGGTTTCTGAAGAAGCATTCGTCGCTGGCACGACGATCTGCGTTTCTGTATCTGCCATCACCGACCCCTTTTCTACTCAGGGCGATAGAGCAACGGTGCATAAAAATTCAATGTGATTTTGCTTTTATCCGAGACCGGGAATACCAGTCATGCCCAACATCCAGACTGTTTCAGAGCCGCTTCATCGAGGTCATCGTCGGCATGCGCAGTGGGCCAAGGACCCGGGAGCCAGCCAATGAAGCGTTTAACGTGTTCTAACCCAACGGTCTGAACAACTTGATCAAGGGGAATTGATGTGTCTCAGAATTTGTTCAATGAAAAAGAGATTTTGAACTTCACGTTCTCAAATCGTTATTATCTAACAGGGCCCTTTAGATTCATCTCGGGTATATTCATGGTGTGGTGGCCAAATTCAAAACACTTCACTTTAACGAATCAACGCATAAAAATACGGGTGGGCGTTCTTTCCAGGCGCATCGATGAGATTGAACTGTATCGAATAAAAGACGTGTTTTATAGCGCATCATTTTTCGAGAGGCTGTGGGGTATAGGTAATATCTCTCTTTTATCCACACAAATTTCGAGCAGACGAGGCAGAATCACAGGCATACGAAATGCCGAGGACGTAAGAGAAGCCATACGGGCTTACGTGCAAGCAGCCCGCACCGGGCGCGGTGTTAGGGAGGTCGATTATTTTCGTGATCCTGCGGGTATAGACGACACGGATCTGATGGACCAATAGGCCGGGTGAATTATTCGCGATAATACCGACGCCGCACGCACGCCGTTCCTGCAGATCAGGCGCATAGGCTCGTGCCGTCCCTGCTGGCCTCCGATCTTGCAAAAATCCCGAATCCCATTTCCAGCCAAGCCGTAATCCGAAAACCGACAAACGAAAAAACGCCAGTTTGCAGTCGCGGTTGCGCGCGCCCCTCTCGCGTATAGCGCTGCTAAGCGCCGATCGCCACATGGAGTCGTTGGGAGATCGCGCGTAATTGCGACACGGGATTACGACCGATGACGAGGAAGGAGAAGAGCGGCGTCGACCAGTACGCGATATTCATCCCGAGCCGCCGTTCGGTTTTCAGAGGCGCTGCACCGAACCTGCCGCGCAACAGGCACAGCGCGACGGGGCCGTATTCGGGATCGAGATAGTCGAGTTGGACCAGCGGCATGCCCTGATAGCGGAGCAACTCCGCACGCTGGAAGGGGATGCCGGGCATCGCGATCGTCACGGGCGTCAGCGCGAGACCCAATGCCGAGGAGACATGCTCGAGCTGCGCCATCCTCGATTGGGCGTTCGCCATCGGTTGCTCGAAAGTCGCCGGGCTATAGAGTCGCATGTAGTTCGCGACCGAGGCCCGCCATTTGTCGGCATCCGAGCGCTGCGCACCGGCTTGCCACGCCAGGTAGCCGCGGTCACCGAGCACACCGAGCACCATGCAAGCCGCCGCCGCGGTGAGAACGCCCAGGGCATAGCGCCTGCCTTGCTCCCAGTGCCTCTGAGGCGGGCTTGGGGGGGGCAGGGCGGTCTGGGCCGTTTGGCCGCGTTCCGGGATGAAAGCCGTCAGTCGGCTCATCGGGGCCTCGTCCAGAAGCCCGTCGAAGGCGTCGCGGAATGGCATCTTGCCGTGTGTCAAAAATTTAAGCCGGGCGGCGAGGACCGGGTTCTCCGCGAGCATCGCCTCGACCCTCCGGCAATCCCCGCGCGATAATTCGCCGTCAAGGAATGCGACCAGAGCGGCATCGGAGGACATGGCGTCCGACAGCGTAGCCATCAACTCCTCCTTTCTATTCCATCGTCCGGCCCATCGCCGGATCAGCCCGCTGGTCTGAAACGCTTCTGGGCATTCATCCCCATATCGGCGCTCTCCGCCAGCTTGGCGCGGGCATTGGCAAGCCGGCTCATAACCGTGCCGATCGGAATCTGCAAAACCTCCGCCACCTCGCGGTAGGACAGGCCCTCGACATATGCAAGGAAAACGGTCGTTCGCTGTTCCTCGGGCAGAGCATTGACTTGGCGCAGCACCTGGTTGGCCAACACGCGCGTCTCAGTTTGTGCGCCACCGTCAATCAGCACCACGGAACCGGCATCGACCTGACCCTGTCCCGTCCGCACTTTGCGTGCCCTGACCTCGTCGATCCAAATCGCGTGCAGGATGGAGAACAGCCAGCGGTCGAGCCGCGTGCCGGGGGCAAACTGCCCGGCGCGTTCGAGCGCCCGCAGGCAGGTCGCCTGGACAAGATCCTCGGCGGTATCGCGCTGCTGGGACAGGACGAAGCCATAGCGCCACAGCCGGCCGAGATGGCTCGCCAGATTGCCGCGGATCTCCTCCACGGCGGTCGTGGCGACCGCATCGTCAACCATCGGCGATGCTCGGCAGGTGCATGACGAGGAAAGGGGCAGCTTCGGCGAACGCCGTGACGTGCAGCGGCTTGCTGCCGATCCGCAGTGCAGCACCGGCGATGGCACAGAACGACGGGAGGGACGGAGCGGGAAAGAGCTGCATCTGATCTATCGTCAAAGACAAACTCCAACCGGCCGGCACGACGAAAAGACGGATAACCGGGCGCGCCGTCATGTCTCGTATCGGGAGCCGTCGTGTCTCGTATCGGGAAGAGCCTTCCGCAGTCAAGCAGCGACAAAAAATCCAGAAGTGATCCATACCGGGGCGTTAGAATGGAACGACAAAAAATTTTCGGCGATCGAATAACGGACCGCGCTCGTCCGTTCACTATGCATTGAAACACGAGCGCCGTGGCTTTGCCAGGCCGCCGCTCAAACGATGGGATCCGACATGGAACGACGCTTGTTGATGGCTAAATTTTCATTGAGCAGTGCCGTAATTCTTTTCCTGGCGCTGGAGGATTCACCAATGGCACCAAACTCGGCGCGGTTGATGTCGACGCCGGGCGCGATGGACGCGTTGGCGAATTACACAAAAGAAACATTGACGCTAGCGACGATCTCACAGCGGACGAGTGAGACGGCTAAGGAGCGCGCATGCAATCGGACGTTCATCCATGAACATCTCAATATGCTTGCGTCAGAAGATGGAGAAAGCGTAGCGCGGCGGCAACGTAAGGCGTGCGCCAACCGAACGGTAGCCTGGCTTACGCTCCCGACATCCCGACGGTGCCGCGGAGCGCAATGTTGCCGCTAGAACAGGAGGGCCTTGTATACCAGAGCCGAGAGGAAGCGCTGCGTCTGCTCGTAGAATTTCTGTCGCTGCGTCAGGCAACCTCGCGGATCCAAACAGCAACTGAGACATATCAACCGGAGTGGGTGCCGTGGAAGAACAATCCCTTATGACCACTAGTCTCGATGAAATTTGTAGAACTTCCTTGACCGATAGCGGTATGCCTTTTGTGGAGAGCACCTTGGCAAACAGCGAGCCAGGTCAAGGCTGCGGCCAGAGCGCTCGCACGGGGGCAGTTGGGCCCCGGCCTCGCATCTTGATGATCACGGAAGACGCCGTGCTGCGAAAAACCCTCGGGACCTCTTTCGCGGAGCACCAGATCGACGTCGTATTCCGCGCGACCCAGAATGAGACAATACATTACGCGCGCGTGAATTCGGATACACGGGATCTCATTGTGCTTGATCTCACCGCAAAGCATGGTCTGGAACTGCTGCGCAGTGTAAGAGCGGTGACGGATCTTCCAGTCGTCATTCTCGTCACCAGGGGGTGCGATGCAATTGATCGCATTCTGGGCCTGGAGTCAGGGGCCGACGATTATCTTTGTGGACCGTTTGTGGTCGGTGAGCTGGTTGCGCGGATACGCGCAGTGCTCCGGCGCCAGGGGAAAGAAACTCGTAATACTAACGGGTCCCGGAAAAACATATTGTCGTTTGGTGGCTGGACGCTGAATTTGGTGAAACGGCGCCTTCTCAATCCACAAGGCAAGGAGGTCATGCTGACCAAAGGTGAATATGCACTCCTGACAGGGTTTCTTGCCACCCCGGAAAAGCCGTTGACGCGTGAGCAACTCCTTCAGAAGACTCGCGTTCACGAAGACGTCTTCGATCGCAGCATCGATGTTCAGGTGTTGCGCCTGAGACGGAAGCTGAAACATCCTGGAACACCTCGGATGATTGAAACCGAGCGTGGAATTGGGTACCGCTTCGCCCTGCCGGTACAACGCGCCGGGGACGATCGAATGGCGGGGTTCTGAGGCGCGTGCCTTGAAGTTTGTTCCAATCGAACAGGTCACCGCGGCTAAGACCGGGATAGTCCCGGTCTTAGCCGCATAAAGTTCCATTTCTTGGGGATTTCATCAGACCATAACCTGTGGGCAAGGCAAGGATCATCGGTGGCCAGCACATCCGCTACCGTCTCGCCTTTATCGACGTTCCAGCATCGCATAGGGACGCTGGGCGGCTGCGGATCAAACAGGTCTGAGTTGAACGCCGCGCTGCGAGGTTAAGTGATTCTGCAAGGGTTTCCTTGGATCTTTTAGAGAGAGTCTGCTGCAATCGGCAGAAAATTGGCTGGCGACAATCCGATCGGCGGGCTGCAAATCCAAGCGCGCCGCGGTACCGGCCGGCACTTCCAACGTGGCAATCACGGGATCGGCGCTGAAGATATTTGTCAGGCTGTATGGCACCGCATTTCTGGCGATCGAATCCACGACGCCATCCTTGCGGATGAAAACCATGTCCAGTGGCAGCACCGTGTTTTTCATCCAGAAATCGACGATTTTTGGCTTCGCAAAAACGAACAACATCCCCGCATCCGGTGCCAGGAAGCGCCGGTACATTAATCCCGCCATCTGTTCCTTGGGCGTGATTGCCAGTTCCACGGTGAAAAGGCTCCGCTTGCCCTTTGTATTGACGATTGTGAGTGTTTCTGTCGGCAGTTTCGGTTGGCCATGTTCTGGCCACATGACGAGTCCCCATCCTCCAACCAGGAAGAGGCAGGTCAGCGCAGTGATTTGTCCGTATCGACCAATATTTTTCATGGCTCGATTGTATCGAGGCGTTTTGCAAATAGAAAAAGTGATCTGCCGAAGCAGACTCGAGGCTATGACGTGAGAATGGCCGGTGGCCTGGCCTCGCTTCTTAAATCACGTGCGAGTTAATATTGATTTCGTAACGGTATAGCATCACTTGCGAGGGGCGCCGAAAATTTTAGATGGTCGGCAGTGGAGAGGGTAAGGAATTTTTCAAAAGAGTTCATGCTTTTCCTATTCAGTAGTCCCTACATGGGGGCACGGTCTAACACTGCAAATTCATAATTCTAATTGGATCTATGCTTCATATACATCGTGAGGTCGAATCTAAGTCCATCTGCCCGTTAAGCGGCTCTGGCCATTCTCTCCTAATTGGCTTTAGTTCTTTGCTCGGCGGTCGAGCCGCACAGGATGGCGTTAGAGCATGATCGCGGTTATCAACGCCTCGATGATCGACGGATTTCAATCGCCAGGGCAACTTGCTCCGGATGTGCGGACATGATGTTCGGGGCGCCCCCCCCATCAGTTCTCCTGGTCTGGAGTTCGCTGTAATCATTTTGAAATTTGGAGACATGTATTATCTACCATGTAAAAAATCGGAGCAACTCTGCTAAAATAAGCCGATCTAAATCCGCTCCATAGGCTAGTTGTTATAACCACTCTTTGTGAAATCGGGTCGAATTCATGGGAATTATCCAAAGTTGCCTGCAGGCTGTTATGGGACGCAGAGGCTCAGAAGAACCCGAAGTCATAAGACTCGACACTTACGGAACTGGTCCCACAATGCAGGCTGAAGCGAGAGGTCGGGGTCCTGGTTTTGCCAGTCTGAATGACAACGACAGGAACATTCTCAAAGAATGGGAAATTGATGGACGAAGGATAAATACCGAGATTGAGAGAGGCACGTATGACGCAACTGCCTTAGATAACGCTTTATCGAAACTTCCTAGATATGACGGTAAGATAGCTTATAAAAACCAAGGGTACCGTGGAGGAACCGCGAATTTGTCCTCATTCTCCCCGAAAGACGCAGAAAACCGCTGGCGTCTGGGCGGACAATCGCGCTACCCAGGCTACACGAGCGCCACAACGAGTCCGCAAGCCGCCACGGGATTGTTGACAAGTTTTGGCGGTGACGTTGCTGTGGCCATGAAAACAACAGGGGCGGCTGATCTTAGGCAGGAGGCAACGAAACCGGAACAATTTGAAGTCGTAATCGGGCGGAATGAGCCGTTGAAAACGACATACGTGGAAAGCAATCCCCTGTCCAACGGTCGAGCAGGCTCCCGCCTAATGGTGTGGGCGAACACTCGTAATTCTTCTCCCGTGCGCCCGGAGGAACTGCATGAGGAATGGCTGAGATGGGCCCGCGGTGAGGCTCCGAGAACGGAAAGCATCGGGAGTGTCGAAGACGCCGAGCTAACGTTTGCGAGGCGAGAAGACAGTCCGTCCCCGGAAAGAGGGGCCTACTGGAGTGAGCAGATTGGCAGAACGGATTTCTCAGAAGAGCCTGCGGCATCAACGAGAGTAAAGAGGGGACGCACGCTGGCACCCCATAGGAATCGCTAATAACGATTTGCGACACGCTTGCCGTGTCGCGGCTGCACCAGCGAAAGGGCCTGCCGGAGAGCGGCGAGCAGGTCCTTTAACTGGACGTGCTGGCCTCTATCCTGGTCGAGCGCGCTAAAGTGTTGGCGCGTTTCGTTAAACCCGCAGAGGCGTTCAAAGACCGCTGGTCAGTCCAGTACCCCAACCAGGCGACCTGGCAGAGCTCGATGACGTCGATGCGCGAATGCGGTTTGATGTACTGCGCTGGAATCATACAGCGGCCGCCAGCGGCGCAATCGTAACCAAAGAATACACATAGGTGTGCTTACCGCCGTAACCTGCTTTCTTAAAAAGCGGCCGCTTTCCTCTAATGTCCTGTGCTGCCGAACCCGCCGGCGCCGCGCGCGGTGTTGTCGAGATCTTCGACCTCGATCCAGGCCGCACGCCATACCGGCGCCAGGACGGCCTGGGCGATGCGCATGCCGCGTGTCACGGTGAAGGCCTCGGCGCCGGTATTCATCATGATCACCTGCACCTCGCCGCGGTAATCCTCGTCGATCGTGCCGGGGGCGTTCGGCAGCACGATGCCATGCTTCAGCGCCAGGCCCGAGCGCGGGCGGATTTGCAGTTCGAACCCTTCGGGCAGGGCCATGGCGAAGCCGGTGGGGATTAGCGCGCGGCCGCCGGGCGGCAGCGTGATCGGCGCGTCGACGGCCGCCAGCAAATCCATGCCCGCAGCGCCCGCAGTGGCGTAGGCGGGCAATTCGAGCCCCTGGCCGTGGGGCAGGCGGCGGATCTTGATCTCGTAATCAGTCATGAAAAAACCTGTGCTATTTTTTGCGCGAGTTTGTCGGCGACGGCGCGTTTGTCCATCAATTGCCATGCTTCCGCCCCGGCCTCGGTGACGAGCAGGATTTCATTGCTCTCGCCGCCCATGATGCCGGTGCCGCCGACATTGTTGGCGACGATCCAGTCGCATTGTTTGCGGGCCCGCTTCGCCTTTGCGTAGGCCTCGAGATTTTCCGTCTCTGCGGCGAAGCCGACGACCAGGCGCGGCCGTTGCGGGCCCGGAGCGGAAAGCCGGGCCAGAATGTCGGGGTTTTCGCTTAAATGCAGGGTCGGGGCCTGCGCGCCTTTTTTCAATTTTTGCGCGGCCGCCTCCACCCGCCAATCGCCGACCGCCGCGGCGCACACGGCGATGTCCGCCGGCAGGGCGGCTTCCACCGAAGCCAGCATTTCCGCCGCCGTCTCGACATGCACGGTGGTCACGGCGGGCGGGTCGGGCAAATTGACCGGGCCGCTCACCAGCGTGACCCGCGCGCCGAGCGCGGCGAGCGATGAGGCGATGGCATGGCCCTGTTTGCCGGAGCTGCGATTGGCGATGTAGCGCACCGGGTCGATCGGCTCATGCGTTGGCCCGGAGGTGACGATGGCGTGCCTCCCGGCGAGCGGGCCAGCCTGCCCCAATGCGCTTTCGATGGCGGCGAAAATAACCGGCGGTTCGGCAAGGCGGCCGGGGCCGAACTCGCCGCACGCCATCGGCCCTTCCTCCGGCGGCACCACGAGCACGCCGCGCGCGGCCAGAAGCTTCATGTTGGCTTGCGTGGCCGCGTGCTGCCACATCCGCACATTCATCGCCGGCGCCACCAGCACGCGCTTGTCGGTGGCGAGCAGCAAGGTGGTGGCGAGATCATTGGCCAGCCCCGCCGCCATTTTCGCCAGAATGTCCGCGCTTGCCGGGGCCACCACGACGAGATCCGCCGCGCGCGACAATTCGATATGGCCCATCTCGCTCTCATCGGTGAGCGAGAACAAATCTTCATACACTTTGGCGCCGGTCAGTGCCTGCAGGGAAAGCGGCGTGACGAACTCCGCGCCGGCGCGCGTGAGCACGGCGGTGACGCCGTAATCCGCTTTCGTGAGCAGCCGTACCAGCTCCAGCGATTTGTAAGCCGCGATCCCACCGGAGACGATCAGCAGGATGCGGCGTGTCACAAGCGCCAGCCCTGATGGATCGCCGCGATCCCGCCCGAGAGATTGCGGTAGCTCACGCGCTCGAGGCCGGCGGTCTCCATCATGCTCTTCAGCGTTTCCTGGTCGGGGAACATGCGGATGCTCTCGGCCAGATATTGGTAGCTGGCGGCATCGCCCGCCACCATCGAGCCCATGCGCGGCAGCGCCTTGAACGACCAGGCTTCGTAGAGTTTTTCGAACGCGGAAATCTGCAGGCGCGAAAATTCCAGGCAGAAGAATTTTCCGCCCGGTTTGAGCACCCGCCGCGCTTCCGCCAGCACGCGGTCTTTGTTCGTGCAGTTGCGCAGGCCGAACGCCATGGAGACGCGGTCCACCGAGCGGTCGGGCAGGGGAATGGCCTCGGCGTCCGTGACCACGAAATTGATATCGGCGAGCAGCCCGCGCTGGGTGGCGCGGTCGCGGCCGACGCCGAGCATCGCGGCGTTGATGTCGGTGAGCAGAGCCGGGCCGCCGCCTTTTTTCAGCCAGCCGAAGGTGATGTCGCCGGTGCCGCCGGCGAGGTCGAGCAGGCTGCGGGTCGGGCGGGGGTCGAGCGCCTGGACGAAATCATGCTTCCACAGGCGGTGCACGCCAAGCGACATCAAATCGTTCATCACGTCGTATTTGCCGGCGACGGAATCGAACACTTCCCGCACCATCAGGCGTTTCTGGGATCGTTCGACGGTCTGGAAACCGAAATCTGCTGTCTGGGGGGAGTTGTCGCTTGCCATGAACCCACTATAGCCTTGTTTTGCCATGCCGGAACTCCCCGAGGTTGAGACAGTCATGCGCGGCCTGGACGGGTATCTGACCGGACGGGTGATCGCGCGCGCCACATTGCACAGGCCGGACCTGCGCTTTCCGGTGCCCAAGGAGCTGCCGGAACTGCTGACCGGCGCTACGGTGAGCGGCTTTCGCCGCCGCGGCAAATATATGTTCCTGCGGCTCGACCGCGGCATGTCGGTGCTGATCCATCTCGGCATGTCCGGCCGCATTCTACTCAATGGCGACGCCGCGGCCGCTCTCCACGAGCATCTGACCATCGAGACGGTGGATGGCAGGCGCGTCGGCCTGGTCGATCCACGCCGCTTCGGCGCGCTGGATGTCATCGCCACCGCGGATGAGGAGCAGCACAGGCTGATCGCCGGCATGGGGCCGGAGCCGCTCGGCAACGAATTTTCCGCCCCCGTGCTGTTGGCGGCGCTGCAGGGCAAGAGCGTGTCGATCAAGGCCGCGCTGTTGGACCAGAAAATCGTTGCCGGCATCGGCAATATCTATGCAAGCGAGGCGCTGTTTCGCGCCCGCATCAGCCCGCGCCGCCTGGCCGGGGCGGTGGGCGCCGCCCGCGCGGAGCGGCTGGTGCCGGCGATCCGCGAGACGCTGACCGAGGCGATCGCCGCCGGCGGTTCCTCGTTGCGCGACTATGTGCAGCCGAACGGCGAGCTCGGTTATTTTCAGCACGCCTGGAAAGTCTATGGCCGCACCGGTGAAGCGTGCGAGCGTTGCCCCGGCCTGCCGGCCTGCGCGGGCATACGCTGCTTCACCCAAGGCGGCCGCAGCAGTTTTTATTGCCCGCGAACGCAGGGGTAGGAAAGGAAGAAGGGAAGCACTACTTTTTGTGAACAAAAAGTAGCAAAAAAACTTTGTTATGCTGGGCCATGGGCCGTGCCGGCGACAACGCCCATGACCCAGCATCATAAAAATTTTTGCGCCGCTTTTTTTAAAAAGCGGCTTCTTACTTTTCTTACTTCAGCTCATTCACCGCCTGCTGCACCTCCGCCGCATGGCCGGCGATTTTCACCTTTGGCCAGATTTTCGCGACTTTGCCTGCGGCGTCGACCAGCACGGTCGAGCGTTCGATGCCCATGTATTTTTTGCCGTACATCGATTTTTCGACCCAGGCGCCGTAGGCGTCGATCACCTTCGTTTCCGGGTCGGACGCGAGCGGGAAGGTGAGATTGTATTTTTCCGCGAATTTTTCGATCGGCTTCATTTTGTCCTTGGACACGCCGATCACGGTGACGCCGGTCGCGCCGAGTTGCGGCAGGGCTTCTTCGAAGGCGCAGGCTTCCTGGGTGCAGCCCGGCGTGTCGGCGCGCGGGTAGAAATACAGGACGAAGGGTTTGCCTTTCAGCGCATCACGGCTGACGGTGCGGCCGCCCGAGGCGGGGAGGGTGAAATCCGGCGCGATATCGCCGATGGCGAGGGTCATGAAGAAACTCCGTGGTTGATATGGCATTCGAAACAGTCGCGCACCGCCGCCCCGACGCGGTCCATGGCGGCGAAGAGAGAAGGCAGGTCGGGGAGGTTGGTGACGCGCAGCAGCGGCGCCACCATCGCCGGCGGAGGCTGCGTGGCGCGGTCGCTCAGGCCGGTGATGCGGTTGATGCCCTGGACGCTGCGCCACAGGAAGTCCGCCGCCACCAGCGCCCGCATATCCGCTTCGGGCAGATGCCCGGCGGCGCCCAGCGCGCGCAGCGCCGCGGTGGTGTTGGCGTGGAAGAGCTTCGGGTTGGCCGGGCCGTGGACCAGTTGCAGGGCTTCGGCGATGAAGGCCAGTTCCATCATGCCGCCCGGCCGGGTTTTCAGGTCGAAGGGGCCGCGCGGCGGCAATTCCGCCATCAGCCGGTCGCGCATGGAAACCGTGTCGCGGAGAATTTTATCCGGGGAATCGGGGCGGGCGAGTGCGGTATCGATCGCGGCGCGCAGTACCGGGGCGAAGCCGGGGGTGGTCGCCAGCACGGCGGCGCGGGTCAGCGCCAGGCGCTCCCAAGTCCAGGATTCGTGGGCGTTGTAATGCTGGAACGAGGCCAGGGAGACCGCGACGGGGCCCTTGTTGCCGGAGGGGCGCAGCCGCATGTCCACCTGGTAGAGCGGCCCTTCCACGCCTTGAGCGGTCAGTGCCGCCGTGAGGGCGTTGGAGAGGCGCATGAAATATTGGGTCGGCGGCGTGGCGGACTCGCCAGGGTCGTAGATGAACATCAGATCGAGATCCGAACCGGCTAGCATCTCGCCGCTGCCGGCCTTGCCGAGGGCGACGATTCCGAAGGCGGTACGTTTCAGCCGGCCGTAACGCAATTGGTGCTGGGCGACGACCCGCGGCAGCAGCAGGCTCAGCGCCGCCGCGGCGAGGTTGCTGCGCAGCCGCCCCGAATCGTCGGCGTTCAGCCTTCCTTCCAGCGTCGCGACCGAAAGGTGGAAATCTTCCCGCCGTACGAAATGCCGGGTCACGGCCACGGCCTGCTCGAGATCCACGGCATCCTGCAGCAGCCGGCGCAGGACCGGCTTCGGCGCGGCATAGCGGTCGTTCGGCGAGAGCAATGCTTCCAGCGCCTGCGCGTCATTGGCCAGATGGTCGGCCAGCGCCGGGGCGGCGCCGAGAACGGCGGCGAGGCGGCGCAGCAAAGCCGGGTTGTGCTGGAACAGCGAAAGCAATTGCACGCCGGCACGCTGCTGGTTCAGCAGCGTGTCGAACAGGGCGAAGGTCTTGTCCGGGTCCGGCTGTTCGCCGAGCGCGGCGAGGAGGGGCGGCAGCAGGCTCTCCAGCAGATTCCGCGCCCGCTGCGCGCGCAGCGCCGGCACTTGCCCGTTGGACCAGGCGCGCAGCCGCTCGGCGAGATGCCGCGTGTCCGCGAAGCCAAGTTTTGTGAGATGTTCGGCGAAGGCGACGGGCGGCGGGCCGGCGGTGCCGGGGTCGATCCGCTCATCCGGCGGGGCGTCCTGGCCGGTCGTGAAGAAGGCGCGAAAATGCCCGTGCACCCGCGCCTGAAGCTGCGCGAATTCGGTGCGGAAATCCGGCGCGTCGAGAAAGACCGCGAAGGCGTCCAAGGCCGCCTCGCTGCCGGGCAAGGCATGCGTCTGGCGGTCGGCGATCATTTGCAGCCGGTGCTCGACACGCCGCAATTCGCGGTAATCGGCGTCCAGTTCGGCGGCCTCGGCGGCCGGCATGTGGCCGCTTTTCGCCAGCGCGGCGAGGGACGGCAGCGTCGCCGGGATGCGCAAGGCCGGATCCTGTCCGCCCCAGACCAGGCTGAGCGTCTGCACGATGAATTCGATTTCGCGGATGCCGCCGCGCCCGAGTTTGACGTCGTGCCCGAGCAGGCCGTTTGCAGCCTGCCTTGCGTCGATTTGCCGCTTCATGCCGTGGATGTCGGAGACCGCCGCGAAATCGAGATGGCGCCGCCAGATGAAGGGGCGGATCGCGGCGAGGAATTCCTCGCCGAGGGCAATGTCGCCCGCGACGGGACGGGCCTTGGAGAAGGCGGCGCGCTCCCAGGTGCGGCCCTGGCTCTCGTAATAGCTGAGCGCCGCCGGCAGCGAGACCACCGCGGGGGTTGCCGCCGGGTCCGGGCGGAGGCGCAGATCGACGCGGAACACGTAGCCGTCGGCATCGCGTTGCGAGAGCAGCGCCACCAGATCGCGCGCGAGCCGGGCCATCATCGGCTGCGCGTCGGGTGGATAGACGGACGCCTCGGGGTTATAGAGCAGCACGAGGTCGATATCAGACGAATAGTTCAATTCCCGGGCACCGAGCTTACCGAGGGCGAGCGCCACGAAACCGGCGCCGTGCTCCGGGTTGTCGGGCTGTGGCAAATCCACCTGCCCGGATTCGTGCAATTCACGCAGAAGATGGCGAAGGGCGACTCGGAGGGTGGTTTCCGCGAGTTCCGAGAGCGCGCCGGTGATCTGCGGCAGTTGCCAGATATGGCCGAGATCGGCGACGGCGATGGCGAGCGCGGCGCGGCGTTTGGCTTGCCGCAGTGCCGCGGCGATGCTGGTCCGCGAGGCGGTCAGCGGCAGCGCGTGCAGGGCATCCAGTGCCGCGGCAAAGGCTTTTTCCGGCCCGTCGCGCAGGGTCGCCAGCAGGCAGGCCGATTCGCGGCAGGCAAGCTCGGCCAGATAGGGGGCGTTGCCACCGAGGCAGTCGAGTACCGCGCGCCCGTCTTCGCTCTCGGCAAAGAGGCGTTCCGCCGCGCCCAGGGGCGTGAAAGCCTCACGCAGACGGTCCGCGGCGGGCAGATCGGCAGGCCGGGGAAAACGGGGAATTGTCGAGACGTCGCGCATGCGGCAGGCACAACAAGATGAAGCGGCGCTTAGGTCAAGCCGGGCGTATTGTTGGCGTGGCCATGCATGAGATGGGTCACCTCGCCATGTACGGTCTGGTGCTGCTGCTGTTGAGCGTTTGCCTGCTCGGCTACAGGCTGTCGCGCGGGCCGTTGGACATCCCTTATCTCGCCTCGCGCCTTGCCACCGCGGCGTCGGGCCAGGGCATTACCGTGGAGATGCAGCAAGCAGAGCTGACCTGGGCAGGCTACAGACAGGGCGGCGGCGTGCCGCTGTTCCTGCACCTCGGCGGTATTTCCATCCGCAACGCGGTCGGCGCGGAGCTGGTGGAGATTCCCTCGGCGCGGCTGGTGTTCAAGCCGGCGGCGCTGCTTGGGGGAGAGGCGCCGGTGTTCATCAGCGGACAGGAGGCGCGTTTCGTCGGGTCGGCCGTGCCGGTCTCGCTGGTGGCGGCCATGAATCTCAATTCCGGATTCCGGTTTTCCTCGGCTTACATCGCCGTGCTGCTCGGCGCCGGCCGGGTCGGCGCTGGGGCGAACAGCGTGCCGATCTCGAAGGGCGGATTTTCGCTGTATCTGACACCGAGCTATGCCACGGTGACGAATGGCTGGGCGGCGTTGGCACCGGAGGGCCACAGCGCGCCGCATATCGGGTTTTCCGCGACGGCCATGCGGGATGGGCAATGGACCGGGAAAATCCATTTGACGGCCGATGCCGTGCAGGCCGCCGACCTGCATGCCTACTGGCCGCCCAGCGCCGCTCCGCACACCCGAGAGTGGGTGACAAAGAACATCACGGCCGGCACCGCGCGCGATGCCGTCTTCGACATCACATTGGCGGCGCCGCGCAGCCTGGCACAGCTATCGCTCCAGGATGCCACCGGCCGTTTCGACGCCCAGGATCTGACATTGACCTGGCTGCCGCGGGCGCAGCCGCTGATCGGGCTGAGCGGCGCCATGGTGTTTGAGAACCGCGATCTGGCGGTGATCACCGCGAGCGCCGCGAAGCTGGGGGCGCTGACGGTCACGGGCGGGCAGATGGCTATCACGGGTCTGGATCATCGTGACCAGACCGGCGACCTGAAAGTGAGCTTGGCGGGAACGGTGCAGGGCGCATTCGCGGTGTTGGACGCACCGCCGCTCTATTTGTTGCGCCGTGCCTCGCCCGAGGTTTCCGCCGCCACCGGCGGGGTCAAGGCCACGATTACGGCGAGCATCCCATTCAAGGATCGCGTGCAGCTGGCGGATGTGGATTTGCGCGTCGCGGCGACTCTCGCCGATGTTGCGCTGGCGACGCCGATTCAGGGACTTGCCTTGACGCACGGCGCCGGAACGCTGCAGGCGACCGCTGATACGTTGAAGCTCGGCACGCGGGCGCAGTTCGGCGGCGAGCCGGCGGACGTGCAGCTGGATATGTCCTTCGCCCATGGAGGGATGTTGCGGGGGCTGACGATCGCGAGCCGGGCCGGCGCGGAGATTTTGCATCGCTTCGGCGTCGATGTTTCCTCGGACTTTGCCGCCGCCGTTACCGGCGCGGTGCCCTATACGCTGCGGCTCACCGGCAGCCTCATCGGCGCACAGGCGGCGGCGCTGGATGCCGATCTCACCCCGCTCGCGCTTGCCGTGCCGAAACTCAACTGGCGCAAAAAAGCCGGGGAGGCGGCGCGACTGAAGCTGACCGCGACGCTGGATCATGACGCATTCACGGCGCTCAACACCGCCGAGGTCACCGGGCCGGGGCTCGATATCGAGGGCGACGAGGCGGATGGCGCGCTGGTGCTGTCGCGTCTGGAAATCGGCCATACCAGCGCGCACGGCACGATCAGGCCGCCCGATGCGGCCGGCCATCCGTGGCAGGTGGTGCTGGCCGGGTCGGAACTCGACGTGCGGCCGAATGCGGGGGACAGGCCGCACCCGGCCGCAACGCCACCGGCGGCGAAGGGGCCTGCAAAAACGCCCGGAGCGGGGGTGCCCTGGCAAGTTCGGCTGAATTTCCGGAAACTCGATCTCGCCGCCGGCCCCGCGCCTGCCTTTTCAGATCTGAACTTTGCCGCCGACGGGCAGGGCGGGACCGTGCTGCAGGCGAGCGGCACGGCGGCCGGTGTGGCCCTCACGGTCGCGCCTTCCGGTTCGGCGGCGCGGGCTCTGACGCTGAAGGCGCAGGATGCAGGGTTTCTGCTCCGGGCCATGGGCGCTTATGAAGGGGTGCAAGGCGGCACTCTCGACCTTGAGGCGCATTATGGCGACGCGCCGGGCAGCCCCGCCACCGGCACGCTGACGCTGAAGGATTTTCGTCTGCGCCAGGCGCCCGCTTTCACCAAGGTGATGCAGGGGCTGACATTGTATGGCGTCGGCGCGGCGACATCCGGCCCCGGCCTTGGCTTCACGCAAGCGGTGGTTCCTTTCACGCTGACAGGCCCGGAATTGCAGCTGCACGATGCGCGGGCCTATTCGCCTTCCCTGGGTTTCACGGCCTCGGGACGGATCGGGGTCGACGATGGCAGCGTGGATATGGATGCGACGATCGTGCCGGCCTACGCGGTAAACACGCTGCCGGGGAAAATCCCGCTGCTCGGCCATTTGTTTACGGCCGAGCATGGCGGTGGGCTGTTCGCGATGCGCGCCAAGCTCACCGGCCAGCTTGCCGACCCGGAGGTGACGGCTAACCCGCTTTCAGCTCTGACGCCCGGATTTTTGCGAGGCCTGTTCGGCATCGGCAATGCGCAGCCGCCTGCGGCGCTCGCGGCGCCGCCGAAGTAAGGGGAGTCAAGGAAGGAAATGGCCGCTTTTTTGAAAAAAGCGGCGCAAAAACCTTTGTTTACGCTGGGCCGGGAGTAGTGAAACCAGCACAGCCCACAGTTAGCAAAGTTTTTTGCTATTTTTTGTTCACTTCTTAGCCCGGCTGTTTGCTCACCACCACCATGGCGGGGCGCAACAAGCGACCGTTCAGTGTCCAGGTCTGGGTCCAGGCCTGGAGCACGGTGCCGGGTGGGTGTTCGGCGCTTTCCTGCTCGGCCATCGCCTGGTGCAGATTGGCGTCGAAGGCGGCCCCGGTCGGGTCCTGGCGGGCGATACCGTTACGCTCCAGCAGGGCGACGAAAGAACGTTCGATGCCTTCGAACCCTTCGCGCATTTTCGTGACGATCTCCTGCTCGCCCTCGCTGCGCTTGGGCAGGCTGTCGATTCCGCGTTTCAGGTTCTCTGAGGCTTCGACGACGTCCTTGGCGAATTTTTGCACGGCATAGAGCCGGGCATCCTCGACTTCGCGCTTGGTGCGGGCGCGCAAATTGGCCATTTCGGCTTCCGAGCGCAGCCATTTGTCCTTCATGTCCTGCAGCGCCATTTCGAGGTCTGAAATACGCTGGTCGGGAGCTTCCAGAAGCGGCTCGTTGGCTTGGATCTGCTCGTTCGGTTCGGCTTGATTCTGCTCTTCGGTCATGCCTCCGAATTAAGCGAAGAGCGGCAGTGAAACAAGGCCGGGGCGCTCAGGGTGCAGGACGCCAGACATGCCAGGTGGCGGGCGGAGCGTCGAAAGCCGGCTTGGTCTGTGCGGCGGTGCGCAACGCGATGATGGCATGGCCGATGACGGTGTCCGCATCCTCGCCGCTGCGCGCCCAGCGCGGAGCGACGCCCACAGCCAGCCGGGCCTGGCCCGGAAGGAGGGGGGAAAATTGCGTGCAGAAGCGGGCGGCGCGCTCGCCCCCGGCGAGGTGGTCCATGCCGTCGCACCAGAGCGCCAGCGTGGTCTCGTTGAACCGGCCGACCAGATCGGTCGGCCGCACGGTTTCCTTGAGCTGGTTCGCCAGCTGTGTCGCCACCGGGCGGCGCAGCTGCGGCGCGGTTTGGGAAAAGTTCAGATAAAGCAGGCAACCTGGCTGTTCCTCGACGTCCAGCCGGTCGAAGCGGCGGCCCATCTCCTGGGTGAAAATGGCGGCATTGCACAGCCAGGGGTCCGCCTCCCGGCGACGATCGGCGGCGGCACCGGCGGGCGGCGGGAGCTCCAGGGAGTCCAGGTCGAAGAGGAGGCCGTAAATGCCGGTCACGGCACCGCGAATGAGTTTGGGCGCCAGCGACAGGCGGAACAGTCGGCTCGCCGCTGCGTCGGGAATGGCGAGCCGCAGATGGCCCTGCCAGGCGAGGCTCTGGTCGCAGATTGCCGCGATGATCGAGCGCAGTTCCAACGCCCGCAACGATGCGTCCGGGCTGGTGATTAGGGCAGTAAGGTCGGACCCGAGCCATTGCGCCGGCGCTTGGCCGAAAACCTTGCCGGGGCCGAAGGCGGTGAAGCGGCCGTGAATATCCGCCTCGAACGCCAGATCTGCCAGCATTGCGGCGACGGACAGCCAACCGGCCGTGGGCACGGGAATCAGCCGATTCTGTCCGGAGGGAGGCGGTGCGGCCATGGTTTCTTATATGATGTGTAAAAGTTAATGAGACATTAACCAATTTTGGGCAATAACGCCACTGCGTTGACAGCGCGGCGTCCACGCCCTCATGGTCGGCCAAATTTTGACGATCTTCACCAGGATTAAATATGAGCGCCGTGCAACATCTCGACTTACAGACCGCCATCGCAGCCGCTTGGGAGCGCCGCGCCGACTTGTCGCCCACCACCAAGGGCGCCGACCGCGAGGCGGTGGAGGCGGCGCTGGAACTGCTCGATTCCGGGCAGGCGCGCGTTGCCGCTCCCGGCGCGTCCGGCTGGACCGTGCACCAATGGCTGAAGCAGGCGGTGCTGCTGTCCTTCCGCCTCAACCCGAATATGGTGATGGGGGCGGGGGACGCGCCCGTGTTCGACAAAGTGCCGGTGAAATTCGCCGGGTGGGACCAGGCGCGTTTCAATTCCGCTGGCTTTCGCGCGGTGCCGGGCGCGGTGGTGCGCCGTTCCGCCTATATCGCCCCGGGCGTGGTGCTGATGCCGAGCTTTGTGAACGTTGGCGCCTATGTGGCCGAGGGCACGATGATCGATACCTGGTCCACCGTGGGCTCCTGCGCGCAGATCGGCAAGAACTGCCATATCAGCGGCGGTGTCGGCATCGGCGGCGTGCTGGAGCCGCTGCAGGCCAACCCGGTGGTGATCGAGGATAATTGCTTTATCGGCGCGCGTTCCGAAGTCGCCGAGGGCGTGATCGTCGAGACCGGGGCGGTGCTCTCCATGGGCGTGTTCCTGGGGGCCTCCACCAAGATCATCGATCGTGAGAGCGGCGAGGTGCTGATGGGGCGTGTGCCGGCTTATTCCGTGGTCGTGCCCGGCACGCTGCCCGGCAAACCGCTCGCCGACGGCACGCCCGGCCCGAACCTCGCCTGCGCGGTGATCGTCAAGCGCGTTGACGCGCAGACCCGCAGCAAGACCTCGATCAACGAGCTGCTGCGCGCCTGATGGACGGTGTGGTCCTCGCCCAGGAGCTGCTGCGTTGCCGCTCGGTGACACCGGCGGACGGCGGCGCGCAGGCGGTGCTGGCGGTGGCTTTGGAGCGGCTGGGATTTTCCGTGACGAAACTCCGTTTCGGCGCGATCGAGAATCTCTTCGCCGAGCGGCCGGGTGCCGGAAAGCATCTCTGTTTCGCGGGCCATACCGATGTGGTGCCGCCCGGCCCGGGCTGGGGCCATGATCCGTTTGGCGGCGTTGTGCAGGATGGCATGCTCTACGGGCGCGGCGCGGTGGACATGAAAGGCGGCATTGCCGCCTTCGTGGCGGCCGCCGCGAAGCATCCCGGCGCGCATCTTTCGCTGCTGATCACCGGCGATGAGGAAGGCGACGCGACCGACGGCACGGTGCGCGTGCTGGAATGGATGGAGGCGGCGCAAAAGATTCCCGATTTCTGCGTGGTCGGCGAGCCGACCAGCAAAAACCGGCTTGGCGATGTGGTGAAAATCGGCCGCCGCGGCAGCTTGAACGCGCGCATCGCCGTGACCGGGCGGCAGGGCCATGCCGCCTATCCGCATTTGGCAGACAACCCGATCCACCGGCTGGTGCCGGCGTTGGCGGCGATGATCGCCAGGCGGCTGGATGAGGGCACGGAATGGTTCGAGCCGTCTGCGTTGCAGGTGACGAGCGTCGATGTCGGCAACCCCGCCACCAACGTGATCCCCGGCGCCGCCACGGCGCGGCTGAATATTCGCTTCAACGACCGGCACAACGCCGCCGGGCTGACCGGCTGGTTGGAGGAAACCCTGGCTCTGCATGCGCCGCACGGCGAGCTGGAGGTCCGCTGTTCCGGAGAGGCCTTCCTGACCCGGCCGGGCGCGCATACGGCAGCACTTTGCCAGGCGATCGCGCGGACAACCGGGGTGACGCCGGAGCAGAATACCGGGGGCGGGACGTCGGATGCGCGGTTCATCGCCCGCTATTGCCCGGTGGCGGAATTCGGCCTGGTCGGCGCGACGATGCATCAGGCCGATGAATGCGTGCCGGTGGCGGAATTGCGCCAGCTGGTCGATGTCTACGCCGCTTTTATCGGGGAGTTTTGCGTGTGATTCTGCGTGGCTTGTTCCTGATGGCGCGGGGCGCCAAATCCGGCATCAAGGAATTCGACAACACCATGGATGCGTTCACCGCCTCGCTGGCGCCGCTGATCGCATTTCCGTTGGTGGGGGCGGGCGTCTCGGCGGTGGGCGGGCAGTGGCAGCTGGCCCTCATCGGCTTTCTGTCACATTTATGCGCGGTGCTGGCATTGCCCCTGATCACCCACGAATTCGCCCGGCGCACCGGGCGCGAGGCGCTGTGGCTGCGCACCGCCACGGCGCTCGACTGGTCGTTCTGGCTGCTGGTGCCGCTGCTGTTCGTCGCCGCGATCGCCGGGGCGGTTTTTGTGCAGTTCGGCCTGCCGCTCATGAGTGCCGAATATATCGCGCTTGGCCTGATGGGCGGTTATTTGTTCTGGTATCACTGGTTCGTCGTGCGTACCGGGCTGGTGCTCGGGCGTGGGCAGGCGGCGTTTCTGGTGGTGATCACCAGCCTCGCCATGGCGTTGTTTACCGCCGGGCCGTTTTTGCTGGACTATGCGTTTACCGGCTCGTTTGACTTGTCGCGGGTGTAGGGAGAAAGAAAGCGGCCGCTTTTTGAAAAAAGCGGCGCAAAAACTTTTGTTTATGCTGGGCCGGTGGCAGCGAAACCGCACGGGCCCAGTTTAAAAAAGTTTTTTGCTTCTTTTTTTCAAAAAAGAAGCCCTTCCTTCCTTAATCAGCCGCGGCGGAAGCGTCGGAGCGGGTGGCGCCGACGCGTGCGGCTAACGACGCCGCCATGAACGGGTCGAGCCCACCATCGAGCACCGCGGCGGGATTGCCGGTTTCGTAACTGGTGCGCAGATCCTTCACCAGCTGGTAGGGCGCCAGCACGTAGGAGCGGATCTGGTGGCCCCAGCCGATGTCGGTTTTCGCGGCCTCGGTGGCGGCGCTGGCCGCTTCGCGCTTTTGCAGTTCCATTTCGTACATGCGGGCTTTCAGCATGTTCATGGCGGTGGCGCGGTTGCGATGCTGCGAGCGGTCGGTCTGGCAGGCGACGATGATGCCGGTCGGGATATGGGTGATGCGGATCGCCGATTCTGTCTTGTTCACGTGCTGGCCGCCGGCGCCGGAGGCGCGGAACGTGTCGACTTTCAGGTCGGCCGGGTTGATCTCGATTTCGATCGTGTCATCGACCACGGGATAGACCCAGACCGAGGAGAAGCTGGTGTGGCGGCGGGCGGCGGAATCGAAGGGCGAGATGCGCACCAGCCGGTGCACGCCGGATTCGGTCTTCAGCCAGCCATAGGCGTTGGCGCCGGTAATCTGCATGGAGACGGACTTGATGCCGGCCTGTTCGCCCTCGGACTCATCGAGGATTTCCACCTTGAAGCCGTGCTGCTCGGCCCAGCGCGTGTACATGCGCGCCAGCATCTGCGCCCAGTCCTGCGCTTCGGTGCCGCCGGAGCCGGCATTAATTTCAAGGAAGGCGTCGCGCCCGTCGGCCTCGCCAGAGAGCAGGGATTCGATTTCGCGCTGCCTGGCCTGCTCGGCCAGGCGCTGCAGCGTGGCGACGCCGTCGGCCACCATCGCCGCGTCGCCCTCGGCCTCGGCCATCGCGACCAGCTCAAGCGTATCCTTGGTTTCGGCTTCCAGCGTGCGCACGCCCTCGACCAGCGAGGCGATGCGGCCGCGTTCGCGCATCACGGTCTGCGCGGCCTCGGCATCGTCCCAGAGGGAGGGGTCCTCGGCGCGGGCGTCGAGTTCGGCGAGTTTTAGGACAGCGGCATCCCAGTCAAAGATGCCTCCTCAGCAGGGCGACCGAACGGCCGATCTGCTCGTTTAACTGATCTGATTCTGTGGACATGAGGCAGCATATACGAGCAGGAGGCGGGGAATGAAAGCGGCCGCTTTTTGAAAAAAGCGGCGCAAAAACTTTTATGAGTTTGGGACCGAGCGGTGGAACCGGCACGGGCCCAAACTCACAAAAAGTAGCGCTTTCTTTCAGTACAGCCCGCCGAGATTATTACCGGCTGGCTGCGCCGCGGCCGGGGTTGCGGCCGGGACCGCGGAACCGGGCGTGCCCGGCGTGCCGGCCGGTATGCCGCTGTCTTGCGCGGTCAGGCCGCTTTGGCCGGCGAGCAGGCCATCAGTGGACTGAGCCCCCGGCACCTGCCCGGTCTTATAGGCCTCGGTGAGGGGCTGGCCGTTGAAGCTGGTCTGCTCCAGCGTGGTGCCGGAGGGCACCGGGAAGTCGAGATTGGGCTGCCCCTGCAGCGCCACTTTCATGTAGGCGTTCCAGATCGGACCGCAGACCTCGGCACCGGTCTGGTTGTTGCCGAGGCTGGCCGGCGTGTCGTAGCCGGTCCAGCAGCCGGTGACGATGCCGGGGCTGAAGCCCATGAACCAGGCGTCGTTGAAGTCGTTGGTGGTGCCGGTCTTGCCCGCGATCGGCTGCGTGATGCCCGCGACCGCCGGCTGGCCGGTGCCGCGCAGCACCACGCCGCGCATCATCGTGATCATCTGGAACACGCTGTCGGGATCGGCCAGCTGCGCGCCGGAGAAGACGCTGAGCGGCGGCTGGTCCGGACTGCCGTTCACGCAGTTCGTGCAATTCTGGCCCGCGGCCTGATACAGGATTGAGCCGTCGGGATTGGTGACGCTGTCGATCAGGCTCGGCGTGACCTGCCGGCCGTACTCGTCGAGCTCGGCATAGCCGGTGGTCATGCGCCAGAGCGTCGTGTCGATCGCGCCGATCGCCGAGGGGTAATAAGGTGGCATCTGGTCGACGATGCCGAAGCTTTCGAAGGTTTTCGCGATGTTGGTGAGGCCGATCTCGCGGGCGAGATGCAGCGTCGCGAGATTCAGGGATTGTTCCAGCGCGTGGAAAATCGGCACCGGCCCTTCGAAGTTATTCTCATAATTGCCCGGCCGGTACACGGTGCCGTTCGCCAGCCGTTGCACGAACGGGGCGTCCAGTACCGGGGCGTCGGGCTGGATGCCTTGTTCCATGGCGGTGAGGTAGACGAAAGGCTTGACCGAGGAGCCGGGCTGGCGTTGCGCCTGGATCGTCCGGTTATACGGGCTTTGGTCGTGGCTCCAGCCGCCCACCATGGCGAGCACGCGGCCGGTGCGCGGATCGATGGAGAGCAGGGCGCCCTGGATCAGCGGGATCTGTTCCAGCGCGAGGGTGCTGCCGCCCGTTGAATCCGGCATGACCATGACGATGTCGCCGGGATGCAGCACATCCGCAACCGTTGCGGGGCGGGGGCCGAGATAACCGTGCAGCCGGGGCCGCGCCCAGAGCAGCGAGGCGAGCGGCAGCGTGCCGGTTTGCGGGGTGCTGTTGCCGCTGGCGGCATCGACATAGCCGACATGGGCCGCGTTGCCGGAGGCCTGGAGCACGATGCCGAGCTGCCAGCCCCGCCGCATGCCGGCCGGGAGCGTTTGCCGGGCGAGGTCGGTGGCCCAATTGCTGAGCAGGTCCGGATCGTCGACATGGCCGACGAGACCGTGCCAGCCGTCATGGGCGCGATCATAGCGCATGAGCCCGTCGCGGACCGCGTCGGTGGCGGCGGCCTGCAAAATAGGATTGAGGCTGGTGTGGACGATCAGTCCGCCCTGGTTGACGGTGGTGGCGTCGAATCGCTGCGCCAGCGCGGCCCGCACGGCATCGGCGAAATAGCCGGAACTGGCGACGGTGCGCGGCGTGCCACCGGAGTGCGGCAGCAGCGGCTCGGCCGTGGCGGCGGCGGCCTGGGCCTGGGAGATGACGCCGTCATCCAGCATGCGCGAGATCACGAAATTGCGCCGCTGCAGCGCATCCTGCGGGTGCAGGAATGGGTTGTAGGTGGTCGGCGCCTTCGGCAACGCGGCGAGCGAGGCGGCCTCGGCAATGTCGAGCTGGCTCAGCGGCTTGTCGAAATAAGCCTGCGCTGCTGCAGCGACGCCGTAGGAATTATTGCCGAGGAAGATTTCGTTCAGATACAACGTGAGAATCTGCTGCTTGCTCATCACCTGGCTGACGCGCACGGCCAGGATCGCTTCCTTGATCTTGGTGGCAAAGGTGATGTGGTTGTCGAGCAGCATGTTCTTCACGACCTGCTCGGTGATCGTGGAGGCGCCAAGCGGCCGATGGCCGGAGCCGATCATGGTGAGGTCGGTCAGGCCGGCGCGGATGATGGCAAAGGGGTTGATGCCGGGATTCACCCAGAACAGCCGGTCTTCGGCGGCGATGAAAGCATTCGCCACCACTGGCGGGATCTGGTCGTAAGGAACGTAAATTCGATTTTCGGAGCCCACTTCCGAGACCAGCTGGAAATTATTGGCGTAGATCCGCGTTTCCAGAGGCGGGTGATAGTGCTTGAGCGAGTCGACGCTGGGCAGGTCGGCGCTGAACACGAAATAGCCGGCGATGCCGCCAATGATGGCGGCGATGATGCCGACAAAGACCAACCGGTACAGGCCGAAGACGAAGAACCCGGCGACTCTGCTCAGCATGCCGGTCTTGCGTGGCTTTTTGCCATTCCCTGGCCCCTGCGGCGGTTGCCGGGGCGGCTGCCGAGGCGGTTCGCGACGGGTCGGGCTTAAGCGCTCACCGGCGCTGAATGGTTCTCTCGGGTCAGACATGAGCGGTCCTTAGCATCCCATCAGCCCCCTCGCGAGGACGCCGGCATAAATTTCTCGAAAGGCTCCGGCCATGTTCAAGGGCGGCGTTCAGCCCGCCATCCGCACGCCTCTGCCGCCGGAATAGTGGGTGAAATAGGCGTCGATCGAGGAGGTGAGCCGGTCTGCGATCAATTGCCGGTGCGAAGCGCTTTTCAGCAGCCGCTCATCGAGCGGGTTCGACAGGCAGCCCATTTCCAGCAGCGCGCTGGGCACGGAAGGATCGCGGAGCACCGCGAGATTGGCGCTGCGGTGCGGGTCGGGCAACAGCGGCACGACCCCGGTGAAGGAGCGTTGGATGTCGCTGGCGAGCGTTGCCGAGCCGATGCGCGTGGCGCGTGTTTCCAGGCTGGCGAGAATGCTTGCCACCTGCGGCGACACCCCGGCAAAATGCGGCCCGGCAAAGCGGTCCGCACTGTTTTCATCCGTTGCGACGTCCGCCGCCAGCCGATCGGAGGCTTTGCTGGAGAGGGTGAAGACGGAGGCGCCGCTGAGATCGGCCTCGGGCAGGTGGTCGCAATGCAAGGAGAGAAACAGATCGGCTTTGGCCGCGACGGCATCGGCGACGCGCCCTTCGAGCGTGACATACACATCGGTCGAGCGGGTCATCTCCACCCGGTAGCGGCCGGTGCGCGAGAGTGTGCGATAGAGCAGATGACCGGTGGCAAGGGTGATGGTCTTCTCGAACAGGCCGTCCGCCGCGATCGCACCGGGATCGTTGCCGCCGTGACCGGGGTCGAGCATGATCAGGGGGAGGCTTTTTCGGACGGACCGGGACCGCGCCAGCGCGGGCAGGCCGGTGGCGATGAGGCCGGTGGCCGCCAAGCCGAGGGCCAGGCCGGAAAATTTGCGGCGTCCAACGAAGCAGATTTCGCACATGACGGCTTGCTTACCAGGAAACTTGCGGTTTTGGCTAGGAGCCTTTGAAAAACATGAGTTTTTGAGGCGTCGCCCTCGGTACCGACTTAATTGCGCCGGAGATCTTGCGGCACCGGCCCAGCTTGGCTATAGGGTCGCGCAACGGAGTGTAGCTCAGCCTGGTTAGAGTACTGTGTTCGGAACGCAGGGGCCGGAGGTTCGAATCCTCTCACTCCGACCAAACAAATCCTTGAATATTTTGAAGTTTTTTGAGGCCGCACGCGCTCAGGACATGTGCCTGACGATTGCGCCGGTGCCGTCGCACGCGTCGCAGCGGATCAGGGTTTTGCGCGTGATCTGGCGATAGCCGCCGAACCAGCCCGCGACCCACAGCAGGCGGCTGACATAATATTGGCGCTGCCCGGCGCAAACCGGGCAGGTTGCGATCTCAGTGCGGCATGGTGTCACGGTGGCATGACCCTGGCCACGGGGATTTTGATGATTTTGAACGGATAGGTTGGAACCATTCGAGACGCTCCGGTTGGGGCGTTGAGAGGGCGGGGCGGCGCCATGCGCGGGCGCGTTATTCGGTCAGCCGCCGGTCGCGCAGGAAATCCGCCCGCGTGGCCGCAAGGTCGCGTGCCGCCGCGGTGAAACATTTCGGCTCGCCGATCGCCTCGAGCTCCGCTTTCGCCCGGCGCAGCACCATCGCGATGCGGGCGTTGTGGGCGAGGATGGCGGCGAAACGCGCGCTCATGGCATGCGCGCGGGCATGTTGTTTGTAAAACACGACATTCTGTCAGGGGCGGGCAGGGGGCTGCCGGCGCCGCCCACCGAGTTCGTTATTATTGTCCTGCAAGAGGTTTAAATGGCTGACCGGCATGGTTGCGCTCCGCGAAGATCCGTCTGAGTGAACTGTATCAATAAAAAATATTTGACGTCAAGAAAAAATAATTGATTGACCATCAAAATAATTAACGTTAAATGTCTACACCGGAGAGTTGTCAAAGTGAAAATTCAACGAAAGGTTGCTTTCTGTGGCAAAAAAATATCAAAAAATCGTTGAAGAATTATTCGGCTTATCCGAAACCTTGGAAATTTTCGGCAATGCCGCGATCTCCGGCGTGGCCCCGGCCGCCGCGACCTCGCTTCTGGTGGTCAGCAGGAGACTTGGAAACATTGCGCAAAATATCAGCAGAGATCTCGATGACGTCGCTAAGATAGTTTCAAATGCTGGTGAATCCACTGCGGCAGGCCTGACGGATCGCCGCAATATATCCAGTCCAGAGTGACTCCGTATAAACGGCGCAACTGGCACATCGCATATTGATCGGGGTAATTCTTTCCCATTTTCCAGTTGTTGAAGACGGCGTCGGACACGCCCAGCGTTTCCGCGAGCTTCTTGTTGTTCAGGCCGCGTTCGCGTTCCAGAATATCGGCGATTTGTGCGAGGTTTTCGCAGGACATTTTGCGGTGCTGCAACTTGTTCATGTAAATCTCTCCTTTGTCTCGTTTGATGCCCGCGGTCTGGTTGCGGAAAGATCGTGTTTGTATCTTTAATGCATTTTTTTTCTTGATTCAATCAAGAAAAAAATCTTTATTATGGCCTGTTGCGCAAAAGGAGCGTGGCTCATGGCAAAAGCCTTCCCGCGGCGCCGCGATTTCAGCTGTTCTGACGTGGCGTCAATAATTGCCCAAATTGTGCCGGGCAGGCCGGGCCTGCCGGCCGGGGGCGGCGCGGGGCTTTTCGTCGCGCCTGCGGCGATATCCGTGCGGAGCATTCTCAACATTCCCGACATGCCGTTCGAGGCCGGCCCGCGGCCGCGGACCTGCCAGTGGGTGACCAGCGATGGCGCGCCGTGGACATTCTGCGATGCGCCCGTGGCACATGCCGGCAGTTCATTCTGCGCGCCCCATCACGCGCGCGCCTGGTACGTGCCGCCTAAAGCGTCAGGCGACCGGCCGCAGGGCGGCACGGACTGACAAGCAGGGGACGCAAGAAGGGGAAAATTCATGTCTGGCTTTGTCAACAAGGCGATGATCGTCGGGCGCCTCGGCAAGGACCCGCATATCCGCAACACGCACCGCAGCGGTATCAAAATTGTGACGCTGACCGTCGCCACATGCGAACATTGGACGGACGCGTCGACCGGCATGCGGCGGGAGCATGTCGAGTGGCACCGCGTGGTGATCATGAATGAGGCGCTGGGCGACGTCGCGGAAAAATTTTTGCGCAAGGGCGCGAAGATTTACGCCGAGGGCAAGCTGATGACGCGCCGCTGGGTCGATCAGGACGGCGCCGCCCGTGCCACCACCGAAATCAATCTCGGCCGGTATCATGGCACGCTCACGCTGCTCGATGCGCAAGAGGAGGACGGGCCATGGCCCTGCATCTGACCGCCGATTATATCGGCCGCCGAATCGAGCATGCCGGCGCGGTGATGCGCTGTCTGCACGTGAAGCATCCGAGTACATTATTGGCGCAGGGGCGCGTTCTGATGACCCGCGAAACGCTGGAAGGGGATGTGCCGCGCGGCGATCAGCTTGCCTATCCGGTGCCGAGCGCGCGCGACGTGTCGCTGATGGATGAGGCACTGTCCTGGATTTTGCTGATTCCCAACGAGACGAAGCGGCGCGTGGTGTCGCTGCGCTCGCAATATCACCCGCTTCGCGAGCGCCATGTGATGAGCTGGCGTGCCTGCGGGGCGACCTTGCGGGTCTCGGATAAAAGCGCGCAACGCTGGCACGCCGAGGCGCTGGCGTTTTTGCAAGCGGCGTTGGCCGGCTGGGAGGTTAAAAATCCCGCGGGTTGCCGGGTGCTGGCGGGGCATATTAGCCTGCTGTGGCTGGAGGCGCGGTGATCAAGAAAAATTTTGTGAGTTTTTGATGGATATCACGAAATCGTGATAATTTTTATGTCGCAAAAGTCGCGGTATTAGGCTAGAAAATGGTTATTCTGGATTTTTTCGCGACGGCGTGATCAATAAAAAATAATTTATTTTTTGGCCACGCAAATGGCCTGTGGCCCGAGGCGGCGGCCGGGGCGGACCATGTCACCACATTTGAAAGGCGCAGGCGTCACGCTCCATGCCGTTACCACGATCCGCCAGGGGCGCGCCGTTGGGCCGCGCGGGGACGCCGATGCGCCGGGTGACGGACATGCCGGATGACGCGCGGAACGCCGTGCCGGCGCGGGCCGGGCGGCCGGAATGGCTCGGGTTGTTGGCGCAGGTGGCGCCGGACGTCGCCCGGCTGCTGGCCCCGCCAGCGCCGCCGGCGCTGGACCCGCAAAAGACGCTGCGCGAGCGCCGCACCGAGGACCTGATCGCACTGCTCGATGACGGATGGTTTTTGGCCGACATTGCCCGCTTGTGGGGCTGTGGTAGGAGCGGGCTGAACGCCTGGATTGCCCGGGACAATGAACGCGCCGCGCGGGCCAGGCTCTCGCGCAAGCAGGTTTCCGACCTTTGGGCGAAAGCGGGCATGCAAATGCTGGTGTGGGCGGCATCGGATAAGAATGAGCTGAAGCGCGCCACGGAGATTGCCAATTACTGCAAATGGATGGCGAGCAAGTTCGACCCTGATTCCTACGGCGCGCGGGTGGCGGTGCAGAACGAAGACGAGCGCACGGCCCGCGAACTGACCACGGCGGAGCTGATGATTATCGCCAATGGCGGATCGCTGAAGGCAAAGGCGTGAAGGAAAGCACTACTTTTTGTGAACAAAAAGTAGCAAAAAAACTTTGTTAACTTTGGGCCCGTGCGGGTTCAACGCCTCAGGCCCAGCATAACAAAAGTTTTTGGTGCCGCTTTTTTCAAAAAGCGGCTGCTTACTTAAAAACCAACGCGGGGATTCGTTTTGACAGTGTCTCGCGAGGAAGCGGCGCGCCTGGTGTTGGAGCGCAAGGCCGCCGGGGAGACGTTTGAAGCCTATTGCCGGGCGGTTTTGAGAGGATTGGGGCAGGCGCCGGCGGCGCATCATGTGCGGCTGATCGCAGCGCTGGACGATGTGGTGACGGGACGGGCTGACCGCCTGTTGGTGACGATGCCGCCCGGGTCTGCGAAGTCCACTTATGGCTCGGTGCTGCTGCCTGGCTATTTTTTCATGAAGCGGCCCGGCGCGATGATGATCGGGGCTTCGCATACGGCCTCGCTGGCGGAATTGTTCTCGCGACGCGTGATGGCGACGATCCGCGAGCAGCGGCTTATGTTAGGCTATGGCCTACGCAGCGAGGCGGCCGCGGGATGGTTGACCACCAATGGGTGCGAATATCTGGCGGCCGGTGTGCGTGGCCCGATCATGGGGCGGCGTGCCGACCTCGCGGTGATCGACGACCCGGTGAAGTCGGCCGAGGAAGCTGAGAGTCTCCTCATCCGGAACAAGGTGTGGGATTGGTATTGGTTCGACCTGCTCACACGCTTGCGGCCGGGTGGACGCGTGGTGCTGATCATGACGCGCTGGCATGAGGATGACCTCGCCGGGCGGCTGCTGGCGCAGGAAGCCGGCTGGAAAATGCTGCGCATTCCGGCGGAGGCTGAGGAGAACGATCCGATCGGGCGCGCGCCGGGAGAGTTTCTATGGGGCGACCAGGCAGGATTTGATTACGCTGGCGATTTGCGGCGCAAGAAGGCGGCTTATGCGGCGGCAGGGCAGATGCAAGTGTGGCACGCGCTGTTCCAGGGCGCGCCGCGGGCGCCGGATGGTAATCTGTTCAAGATCGCGGCCATCACCAGCATCGCCGCGTGCCCCGCGGGGTATCGCTGGGTGCGCGCCTGGGATTTGGCGGCGACCGCCAAAGGCGGGGACTATACGGTGGGCGCGTTGCTGGGGCGCGGGCCCGATGGAAGATTTTGCATCGGCGACATCGTGCGTTTGCAGGGCGGGCCGGAAGAGGTGGAGCGTGTGCTGTTGGCTACGGCCTCACGCGATCGCGCGGAGCTTGGCAGCGTGACGATTTCGTTGCCGCAGGATCCCGGCCAGGCCGGGAAGACGCAGGTGGCTTATCTGACGCGCCTGCTGGCGGGTTCGCATGTCGTGTCGTCGCCCGAAACCGGTGACAAAACGCAGCGCGCCGTGCCGCTGGCAAGCCAGGTGAATGCCGGAAATGTTTCGATGGCGGCGGCGCCGTGGAATCGCGTGCTGCTGGATGAGCTGAGCGGCTTTCCCACCGCCAAACATGATGACAGCGTAGACGCGCTGAGCCGTGCTGCCGCCGAGCTGGTGGCGCCACCGACGGCGATCAGGCGCGTGCCGACATCGTATATGATGAGGTGAGTCTTGGACGTACTTTCTCTCCGCGCCGGGATGAACCTGGCTGATTCCGATTATCCGGCCCGTGTGGAACGCCTGACCTTCCTCGCACGCGTGCGCGACGGCCGGCAATATGACCACATCGCCATTCCGTTTTCCTGCGAGCGCGCGCCGGATGGCGCCTATATCAAGCTGTGCGACCGGCGCCCGAGTGTGCGAACCGGGCTGTGCCGCACGGTGGTGGATGATTCCGTGTCGCTGCTGTTCAGCGAGGCGCGCTTTCCGGCGGTTCATTCAAGGAATGAGAGGCTGCGCCGTACGGCGCAGGCCTTGGTGATTGAAAGCGCGCTTTGCGAGCTGATGAATGACGCGGCAATGAAGGGCAGCGTGGGATCGGTCGCGGTCTTGATGCGCGTGCTGGGCGGGCGCGTGTTTTTCGAGGCCATGGACAGCGTCTATTTGACGCCGACCTGGAACCCGCAAGTGCCGGATGCGCTGCTGCGTGTGGTCGAACGCTACAAGGTGAAGGGGGACGATCTTGCGGCGCTCGGCTACGACGTTGACGAGGCCGAAAACTATTGGTTTCAGCGCATATGGGACGCCAGCGCGGAAATGTGGTTTGCGCCACTCTCTCTGGCCGATGCGGCCAACGGGAAGCAAGCAATACTGGATGCCAGCCGGACGGTGACGCACGGGCTGGGCTTCGTGCCGATGGTGTGGATTCGTAATCTACCCGGCGGTGACAAGATCGACGGCGTTTGCACGTTCGAGGCCGCGATCTCCACCGTGATGGAGATGGACTATCAATTTTCCCAGGCGGGCAGGGGGCTGAAATATGCTGCCGATCCGACGCTGCTGATTAAAGAGCCGGCGGCGGCGGAAGGCGATACCATGATCCGTTCGGTTTCCGAGGCCCTCGTGGTTTCAGAGAAGGGCGATGCCAAGCTGCTGGAAATCAACGGAACGGCGGCCGCCGCGGTGATCGAATATGTGCGCCAGTGCCGGGAAATCGCGCTGGAATCCATCCATGGCAACCGCACGAACGTGGATAAGCTGAACGGTGCGCAATCGGGCCGCGCGTTGGAGATGATGAATCAAGGGCTGATCTGGCTGGCTGATAAATTGCGCATCAGTTACGGCCAGCGCGGCTTTTTGTGCCTGGTGAAAATGGTGTTTGCGGCGGCGCGGCAGCGTGAGGTCAGGGTTGCCGGCGTGCCGTTGGCTGCATTCGATACGTCCGATTTGTCGCTGATCTGGCCGCGCTATTATCCGCCGACCTACAACGAAAAATTTCAGGAGGCACAGGCTTACCGCACGTTGTTCGATGGTGGCCTGATCTCGCGGCAGCGCGCCGTGGCGAAAATGGCGTCCGACAATGATGTGGAAGACGTGGCCGAAGAAGAAAAACTGATCGATGTCGATATCGCGGCCCGCGTGGCACGCGAGAAGGAGCAGGCCGCGCAGGTGGAGGCGCGGGAGGCGGGGTAAGTAAGAGGCCGCTTTTTGAAAAAAGCGGCGCAAAAACTTTTGTTAATTTTGGCCTGTGGCACTGAAATGGCACGGGCTACTGTCATTTTTGCAGGGGAATTCCATGGCTGAAGAGGACCAGAAAACGGGTGCCGGGTTGGCGCCGGGGCGGACCGAACTTGGAGATCTGGCTGCGAAGCTGGCTGTGAGCGCGGATGCCGAGACCAAGGCGTTTCTTGCGTCCGTGCTGAAAGCCTCCGAGGCACAGGCGGCCGATCTTGCCGCTGTTCGGAAAAGCCTGGAAGCCAGCGAAGCCGAACGCAAGAGTGCCGAGAGGCAAGCGCGCGACAAAATCCTGCAGTCCGACCTGCGTGCGGCGGCGAAAGACGCCGGCGCGATGAATGCCGCCGATGTTCTGGCGTTCGTGGATGTTGCGCAAGTGGCGTTTGGCGCCGACGGCGCGCCCACCAACCTCGCCGATCTGGTCAAGGGCGTGAGAGACGCCAAGCCTTATCTGTTCGGTGCGGCCAACACTTCCGCGACCCACACGCCGCCCCCGGCGAAGACCGCAGAGGCCAGGCACGCAAGCGAGTTGAAGCCGGCGGAGTATAATGCGCGGCTGCGCGAGTTGGGCGTCGACGCCAGCAAGATCCGCCGGCGTTGAAGACAGAAAAGGAAGGCTACTTTTTGTGAACAAAAAGTAGCAAAAAAACTTTGTTAACTTTGGCCCGTGCGGTTTCACCGCCACCGGCCCAGCGTAAATAAAAGTTTTTGCGCCGCTTTTTTCAAAAAGCGGCCTCTTCCTCACTTTGAGCAAAGAAAAGGAAGCCACATGGGTATTCAGAATTTTCCCGTTTCATTACAGCCGATTATCCAGCAGGGATTTCTCGAACGCGAGTTCGAACAGGCGCTGCGCTCGCAGCTTGCCTATCGCGAAGTTGCGGATCGTGAGGATATTGCGGTGGGTATCGGTGAGACCATCACCAAGACCCGCGCAGGCCTCATGCCGAGCGTGACCACGCCGCTCGCGTCTGCCACCAATACCAATCTGGATAACGGCCTGACCACCGGCAATTGGTCGGTTGAGCAATATACGCTCAGCATGAATTTCTATGCGGCCACCATCGATCTCAACATGGTGACCAGCCGCGTGGGTATCGCCAACCAGTTTCTGCAAAATGCCTATGCGAATGGCGAGCAGGCCAAACGCTCGCTGGATGAGCTGGCTCGTAACGCGCTGTTCGCCTCTTATTTCAACGGAAATACCCGCGTGCGCACCACGCTGGGCAGCGCCGGGCCGACGATTGCCGTGGACGATATTCGCGGCTTTACGCAGGCGCCGAGCGTGGCCGGCTTTACCTCCGCCGCTGCGGCCATTGCCGCCGGCGTGCAGCCGACCTGGGCGGCGATTTCAGGCAGCAACACGATCAGCGTGGTGATCGGCAGCGACACTTACACGCTGATCGGCGCGACCGCGGACGCGGCCAACGTGTCCAGTACGCCGAACGGCGTGTCCGGTACGCTGACGTTCTCGGGCAACGTCTCCGTGGCGGATGGCACCGCCGGTAATACGGTGATCGCGGCGAACGCTTCCGCCGTTAAGCGCCCGAGCGGGCGCAGCAATACCAGCCTGCTGCAGGCCACCGATACGCTCACCATGAGCGTGTTGCTCGACGGCGTGGCGGCGATGCGCGCCAATGCGGTGCCGGGCGTCGGCGGAGGGCCGATGTATAATTGCTATCTGGACCCGGTTTCCTCCCGCCAGCTGTTCGCCGACCCGGATTTCAAGCAGCTGTTCCAGGGCGTAGGCCTGACCACGGAATTTGCCGCGGGCACGCTGGGGTCGCCGTTCCTGGGCTTGCGCTTCCGCCCGACCACCGAGGCTTATGTGCAGCCGCATCCCAGCCTTTCCAACCTGTATGTGCGCCGGCCGATTATTTGCGGCCAGGGGGCGCTGATCGAGGGGGATTTTGCCGGCATGGCCGCCTCCGAGGTGGCGCCGAAGGATTCCATCGTCAGCATCGTTGACGGCGTAGCCATGGTTACCCGTGAGCCGATCGACCGCCTGCAGCAGATCATTGCGCAGAGCTGGTACTGGATCGGCGGTTTCTGCACGCCCTCTGATGTGACCACGACGCCGACCACCGTGCCGACCGCGACGAGCGCTTTGTACAAGCGCGCGGTCATGATCGAGCATATCGGCTGATGGCGCGGAAAAGCCGGGCGCCTGACCCAGTTTCTCAGGCGCCCGTCGAATCTCGGCAGGCGTCGCGCAGGTTCTTCGCCGGAAAGTTTTTCGGCGTGGTTCTGAACGGACATATCGTCACGTTCAGCCAGGGCCAGGAATATGTAGTAGATGCCGCGGCTGCGGCTGTTATTGCCGCGACGGATGCGGCGGTTGAGTGGAAGGACTGAGACCATGGCCACGGGCAGCATTTCACCCTTTTCTCCGATCGGCACCACGATGATTGCCGCCTCAACCGGCGCAGTCAGCGGCATTGTGGCGGCAGCTGAGGCTTTGCTGGTTTACAACGCCACGGCGGCGACCGCTTTCGTCGCGCTTGGCGGCACCGCCACCATCACGTCGACGCCGGTTCCGCCTGGCGGGCGACAGCTGTTCGCGTCGAATCCGTTCATCACCCGCGTGTCGGTGATGCTCGCGAGCGGTAGCGGCGATGTGTATGTCACGGCCGGCAGCGGCACGGCCTATTAAGAAAGTGGCCGCTTTTTTGAAAAAAAGCGGCGCAAAAAACTTTTGTTATGCTGGGCCGGAGGCGGTGAAATTGCACGGGCCCAAAGTTAGTAAAGTTTTTTTGCTACTTTTTGTTCACAAAAAGTAGTCCTTTTTTTCTTGCTTTTTTGAAAGCACATCATGAGCGGCAGCACCCCGGCATCGCCGAGCGACCAATACAGCAATGCGGCGTTTTCTGACGATGAGAAGACACAGATTCGCCGTTTTTGCGGTTATCCCGCTTACGGTTCTGGTCCGGCGGGATTCCAGGGCTGGCGATTTTTCCAGGCTTATGGGCTGATGGAGTTTCGCCTGAACAATTTGTCGGAGCCGGAATTTGCGGTGGTGCGTCAATATCTGGCGACGCTTTATGCGCTGGAAATGGCGATCCCGGCTGCGGGGGCGAATCTCGCCACCGATGCGGCGGCGGCGTGGCAACATAACAAGGACGAGGTGGCGCAACGTGTGGCGCTATACGACACTTGGCGGCGCAGGCTCTGCGATTTCATGGGCTTGCCTCCCGGCCCCTTTCTGCAGCCCGGCGGCAATAACATTTCAATGGTGGTGTGAGTGTCTGAAAGCGCTATCGCGGCTTCCATAAATCTTGGGTTGGTGCAGACGGCCAGCATGCTCGGCGTTCCCCATAGCTGGTATCGCCCGCAAGGAGCCGGGCCTGTCGTCGCGGCCGGCAATCTGCGCGGTACGGTGATGGCGTATGTGACCAGCACGCAAAATCTGCAGCCGCAATCGGCGGCCTGGGGGAAGGCGGATCGGTTTGCCGCCTTCGATGCGGCCGGCTTCTTGGCAGGCGATTATCTGGTGGCGAACGAGACGTATTTTCTCGCAGAGATCATGCCGCTGGCGAGCGCGTTGCGTCTTGCGTTGTGCAATGAGGTGTTTGCGTGGTCGCAGATGCAGCGTGCCGCCGTGGGCCCGGGAAACCGTGCCGGGGCGCTGATGGCGGTGCCGCAGGCGACGGGCTGGCCTGGCTGGTTGCAGCCGAGCGAGCGCCGCACGGCGCCGGACTTGCACTTGCCGGGCGATGTGGATCAGCCGAACGCGCAAATTCTGCTGCCCGCCTCGCTTCCCGGGCAGATCGCGCGTGGCGACCAGCTCACCACTGGTGAGACGCAGCCGGTGACATGGACGGTGCAGTCCGCGGTCCTTTCCGCCAATGGCTGGCAGATTACGGCGATCCACGCAGGAGCTTGAACGATGGCGACCATCGACGATGTGGAGCAGGGCGTATGCAACGCCTTGGCGGGGTTGCTGTATCCGGGCGCGCAATATCAGTTCGGGGAGGTGGGGCGTTGCGCCGCGCCGTGGCTCGGGGCGCCCGGCGCGCCGCTGCTGACGATGCAGACGCGGCTTTATATCGGCGAACCGAGCAGCAGCGAGCTTGAGGAAGACATCGCTGCGAATATCAGCAATGTCGGCGTCATGCGGATTCAGGGTACGACCCGCAATGCCACGCAGTTCCTCCCGCACTGGCAACAAGTGACCCGCGCCGCGCCGACCTTCACGGCTGCGACCGGCGGCCCCGGCGTGGTGTTCGGCGGTACGGCGGGGCCGGGCATGGTGGTGGGGGTGACCGTGGACAAGGTTTGTTATGCGCGCCGCCTTTGTGCCGCCGATACGCCCGCGCGTGTGGCGGCGGCCTTTGCGGCGATGATTCCCGGCGCGAGCGCGGCGGGCGCGGCGCTGGCCTGCGGGCTAGGCGCGGCGGCACGGGTGGTGGCGGATCAGGTCGTTTTCTATGCCACCGGCCAGCAGGAGACGGTGATTTCCGTGACCATTCTGGCGACCGCCGGGCCGGGGGAGAATGGCTATTTGAAGCGCGCTGCGCTCGGGCGCCTCGTTGCCGGGTTGAAATCGCTGCTGACGCCGGAAGGAAATCTGACGCGCTTCATCGGCCTGGCCGATGGCACCAGCGCCCGGATTCTCGCCGAAGATGAACGCGACGACGATACGCCCAGGCGCGACGATGTGTGGCGCCGCTGGCTTTCGTTCCGCTGCCTGTTCGACGAGGGCGTGCTGCAGACGCAAGCCGCCGCGCTGGCGCCGCTGCTGCTGGTGGGTACGGGCGCCGGGCGGATTTTCTGGGCCGGCGACGGGCCTGCCATGGGCGGCGTTCTGACGGATGGGGATGGCAACGTGATCGGCGATCTTTCAGGTGCGATGCTGGGAAGCTTCTCATGACCAATTCTGTTACGGTTTCAGCCAATGGGGCCGGCATGGTCGGTGCGGTGCTGGCAGTGACCGGCACGGTGTCGCCGGCGGGCGACATGGTGCAGGTGCAGCTTTCGACCAGCGCCACCACCCTGCCGACCGGCGCCTGGACGAGTGCGGCTACCGCGCATGGCGTGTTTGCGGCGAACCTGACGCCCGTGGCAGCCGGCACGTGGTATGTGTGGGCTTATGACCCCATCACCGGCGTGCAGGCTGTGAGCGGGGCCGTGCTGGTAGCCTCTCCCGCGTTGCAGACCGTGGCTGCCTTGCCCATTCCCACCGCGGTGGTGGCGAGCCTACTGGGCGGGAGCGCCGCGGGGGAGACGCCGGATGAGTTGCCGGAAGCGGCACCGCCAGCGGCCAGCGACACCGCTTTGGTGGCGCAGAGCGGCAAAGCCATTCTGGCGCAGCCTTTCAGCGCCATTGCGGAATGGCTCGCCGCGCAATTGCCGGGATTTCTAGTGCCATCGGTTTCTGTCACGGCTTCGGTCGCGCTGGAAACCGCGTCTCATAATCGGCGCATTCTGGTGGTGGCGGCGTCGGGCGTTACGTTATCGCCGTTATTGGCCTCGTTGGGCGACGGTTTCGCCTGCACGGTCATCAATGCCTCCGGAGCGGCGGTGACATTGTCCGGCATGGTTTCCAACACCGGCGCCATGCAGATCGCGGCCGGTGGCGTTGCACGCATTTATGCCTATGGCGCTGCCCCGACCGTGGTGGTGGCGCTGTGATGGGGCAGATCATCACGGCGGGGCGGTTGCTGCTGGCGCGCCCCGGCCTGGCGCTGATGGCGGCGAATGCGCCCCACGGCGGGGTGGCAAGCGGGCTCGCGAACCTGGCGCTGTTCGGCCACGGCCAGAGCAATGCTGCTTATGCCAATGATCAGGACGGGGCGCTGCTGGCCATGGCGCAAGCCATTGCGACCTATCTCGACGCCGCCGGGACGCCGGCAGGCGTCTCAAACTCTGCCTCGGATGTGAGCGGCGCGGGCGTTTATGCAGGCGTTGCCGGCTATGGCTCGTTTCTCACCTATGGCGGAGATACAGCGGCGGCGGCCAGCGCCGCCGCTTATGGCGCTGACGGGACGGCGATGCTGGGCATGATCGCGGCGTTAGCGCCGGCGGCACGTGCGGCGACGCTGGCCGGCATTCTGTATTGGGGCGAGACCGACAGCGCGCTCACCGCGTTCAGCGGCAATGGCGGTCTCGGATACGCAGACAAGCCTGTCTACAAGGCGGCGTTGTTGAACGATATCGGGCAGATCCGCGCGGCGTTCGGGAAAAGCGCGGCGGCAATGCCGTTCGGGGTGTTTGGGCCGCCTTACGGTACGCCGACGGGAGCGGCGATGGTGCGGGAAGCCTGGGTGGAGCTGGCCGCTGATCCGGCGAACAATCTGGTGTGGGCCGTGCCGCAGACTTACGATTCCATCACGCGCGGCAATAACTGGAATGCGGCAACCGGCGTCGAGACATTGGGCCTGCCCAATCCCGGCCATCGGGACGCGGCGGATAATGTGGCGTTCTATCGCCGCGGGGCGCTGGCGATGGCGCGCGCGATCCTCGCCAGCAACGGTTTGGCGGCTTCTTTGTTGCCGGCAGCGCTCGGTGCTGGGACGGGACCGCGGATTGTCGCGGCCACGCTTTCGGGCGCACGTGTGGTGCTTACCATCCAGCATGATGGCGGCACCGATCTGCTGGTTCCGGCCTTCGCCCCGCCGAATGGCGCTGACGCGCCACTGCCGGCCCAGGGCGTGGGTTTCAGCGTTATGGATGGCGGCAGCGTCACGGCCCCCGGGACGATGATCCGGGCGGTTGCTTGCACCAGGCTGGATGCGACGCATCTGCAGCTCACTTTGGCGAGCGCGCCCACCAACCAAGCGAGTGCCTGTCGCCTGTTCTATCCCTGGCCGGACGAGATGTGGGCGGACCAGCCGCTCACCGAAATCGGCCGCGGTTGCGCGGTGACCGATAATTTCGGGCAGATCGCGGTGCCGGCGGATTATGACTTGAATCAGCTTCTCGGGGCCGGCTGGCGTATGAATATGCCGTTGGGTTCGCCCGTTTCGATGACGGGGAGCGGGGCTTCGGCCAACGCCCGGTTCGGGATCGCGCTCTCTCCGGCGTGACCGCATTTTTCTGAAGTTCAAGGAATCACCATGGTTTTTGCACCTAGGCCGCCGGTGAACGAGCCCGGCGCGACGCAGTTCTCTTTCGCTGCCATCGAGGCGCTTGCGGCCGCGGCGGTGGGGGGCGCGATTGCCCTGACCAGCGTGCCGACCACCGGAACGGCCGGGACCACGTTGGCGATTGCCGGCACCGTGACGCCGGATGACAGCGCGGTGCAGGTGGGGCTCTCGACTTCCGCGACAATGGCGCCCGCCGCATGGGTGGCGGCGACGGTGACGGGCGGCACATGGAGCGCCAGCCTCAGTCCAAGCGCCGCCGGCACCTACTATGTGTGGGCTGAGCAAGCCGGCAGCACCGGCGTGCGGGTTATTTCCGCCGCCCTTACGGTTAGCGTGAGCGGTGGCGCGCCGACCATCACAAACACGTACGGGGCGACTTACACGTGGGGCATCAATCCGGCGGATGCACCGGCGGCGACCTATTCGTCGGCGACCAACGGCGCGGCCGCGGGCGGGACGCCTGCCAGCTCGATTCCCCTGCAATTCACGCTGTCTCCCGCCGACACCGCTAGCGGCGACACCGCGCATATCTTTTGGACCACGACCGCGCCCACTACCATTCCCGCCAGCGGCGAAAGCGGCGTGACCTATGGCAGCAGCGGTAATACCGCCAGCCTGATCAATAGCGGGTCGGCCGTCGCCGTGTTTGCCGCCGTCCCTAACGTTGCCGGAACATATTATCTGTCCGTCTGGCTCAAATCCGCGAACGGCGCCATGCAGGGCGGTGCCGTGCTCTCGCCGATTACGATTACCTGACCGCAAAATTTTCGGGGTCCGGGGCCTTTCGGCCCCGGCGGAGCCCGCTTTTATCCTTCCTAGCCAATAGGGAATTTGCTCATGCCGATTGTTCAAAGTGGCACGCTCAACACGACGGCGCTGATCGTGCCTGATCTTTACGTCGTGATCGTCCCGCCTTCCGTCACGCAACTGAACGGCGTGCCGACCGATGTTTTGGGCGTTGTCGGCACGGCCACATGGGGTCCGGTCGGCGTTCCCACCGTGATCGGCGACATGGCGGATTATGCCGCTTCCTTCGGCCCGGTGATGCCGCGCACTTATGACATGGGCACCGCCACGGCGATTGCCGTGCAGCAGGGCGCGCAGAATTTCCGCTGCGTGCGCGCTTCCGATGGCACCGATACCAGGGCCGCCGCGACGATCCTTTCCGCGTTGACGCTGACGGCGAAATATACCGGCACGCTCGGCAACAACATCGTGGCGACGATCTCCGCCGGATCGAAGACGAGCAGCTGGCGCATCACCATCTCCATTCCCGGCTTCACGCCGGAAGTGTTCGACAATATTCCCGGCACCGGCACGACAGTGTGGGCGAACATGGCGAACGCGATCAATAACGGCTGCAGCGCGCTGCGCGGCCCGTCGCAGATCGTGACCGCGAGCGCGACCGGAACCTCGGGCGCCATTGCCGCCGCCTACGCGTTTGCCGGCGGCACCGATGGTGTGGCGAGCATGACCGACACGCTGATGCTGGGCGTGGACACTCCGCCTTACAGCGGCATGTATGCGCTGCAGGGGCAGGGATGCGGTGTCGCCATGCTGGCGGATGTGACGACATCCACCACGTGGGCCACGCAGATCGCGTTCGCGGTGGCCGAAGGGCTTTACATCATGATGACGGATCCGCCGGGCGAGGCGCTCAGCGCCACGGGCATCACCGACGCGGTGACCAACAAGCAAACGGCCG
>Ga0310813_10000016_pt1 | contig 140257 bp, 85 predicted proteins | sample YN3metagenome_FD_203086 | JGI IMG/M metagenome (GOLD analysis project Ga0310813, IMG submission 203086) | Soil microbial communities from experimental microcosm in Duke University, North Carolina, United States - YN3 | ecosystem: Engineered > Artificial ecosystem > Soil microcosm >... | reverse complement strand
GAAGGCGAAAAATAAAAAGGCGAATAAAATCCTCATCCCTACCCCACGTGTCTCTTATTTCAAAAAAAAATCACGTGTTGGGGTCTCATGTTGGGGGGGATGACAGTAGGGGGGTGGTTCAAAATGGTGAAAAAGAAGGGAAAGCCTAAGGATCCCGTTGGCGTCCGAAAAAGGAAATAAGTAGGGTGGGGTTGGAAAGGGGAGGGCACTAACGCATTAGAAATTTTTCGTTTTTTTGGCGGGCTTTTTTGTTAAAAAAACAAAAACGAAGAGAGAAAGAGCGACGCAAAACGAAAAATCCATCGATCGCGCGTTTTTTTGGAACGGCAAAGGGAAGAATTTTTCTTTTAGATTTTGGAAGGGACGGCGACCGGCGCCGGGGATGCCGATTGCCAAAGGGAGGCCTTCGAGAGAGGCATTTGGAAAAGACGGCGATTGGGGGATATATTCGAATACCAGGGGGTCGCAGATTGGATAACGTATCCAAAGTGCGCCGAGGGAAGAAAATTGAATCGCACGCGAAAGGGCGATGACCGGACGATTCGTCCAGAGTGCGGCGATGGAGGGGGTATTTGATACCCAGAAGGAAGGGTCGGTTGGACAGATTGTTCAGATTACGGCGATTGAGGGGGAAACATGAGAAAACATGAAGGGGGGGAATGAAGACCGCGATTGGACGACTTGTTCAAAGTACGGCGATTCGCGATTAATCGGATGCCCATAACAGGAACCGATTGGACGACCCGTCTGGATTGCGGCGATTAAAAAGTATTTAAATACCCGCGAGAAGAAGCCGACCGATCGAAGACGAGACGAATCGCTCCGCAAAGCGATCGACTTTATTGGAGGCCTTCTATAAAAGGGGAAGGATATGTACAAACACACTCATGTAAAGGAAAAAAAAGAGAAGGGGAAGGGATCCTTTGATTGATTTAGGGCCGATTAAAATTGTGAATTTTAAGATTCGGAGATGCAGCCCCCGTCGTACGAAGGGGTAAGAAAAGAAAAAAGAAATTTAAAAATGAATGCCGGAGTTTTGACTGGAAGGAAAGCAGGGATCCAAACCCCCTTCGTCTAGCGAAAAAATAAATTTTTTGAAAAAAAAAAAAGATGATGTGGTTTGTTGCCTTGTTGAATATTAAGAATCGTTTTTCGAAGGAGAACGGAGAGTTTTTGATGTCTATCGATTTTGGCGGGCTTTTTTCCGATTGTTTTTTGGTCGCGTCGATCCCTTCGAGCGTTTGAACCCAAGTAATACTGAAGATTAATTCGCTTCTCGAAAGAGAGGTTTTGGTGTCTATCAATTTTGGCGGGCTTTTTTGGCGGGCTTTTTGACAGACATCAAAACCAAGCTCGCACCAAGCTCGCTTCGAGAATGAAAGCAAAAACAAAAAGAAGGAAGAGTTTATTATTGTTGTTTGGAAGAAGAATGATCTCTAACCATGGCGGTCATCCAGGGCAAATGTTGAACCAAACCGTCGTCGTTAAAGTTGGAAGAGGAAGGAAGATAGACCACCTTGTCGGTGGAACGAAGGGCCTCGTAACCCTTGGGGCCCAAATAACACTGCAAGGCCTCTTGAGGGGTAAAATTGCACTCTTGGATGAGATCGCGAAAGAATTTGACCTTGGCCTCTCCCTTCTTGTTGGAAGCGTCGTAACGAACCTGGGCCTCGGCGACTTTTTGAGTGACGTCCATTTGGGCCTTGATTTTGGCCAAATCCAATTCGGTCTGGGTTTTGAGAATCTCCTGTTCCATGACGAGCTGTTGAATTTTGAAATTTTCGGTCGCGACCTTGGCGGCAACGTCGTTTCTTTGCGTTTCGAGTTGCAACTGATTTTCGATGGAAATTTTGGATTTTTCTCGTTCTTTCTCCATACGAATCATTTCGGCCTTGTGTTTTTCTTCCAGGGTGAGTGTTCTTTCGTAAATGTCCTTCAATTCCTTGTTCATGCCAAATTCTTGAACGTAAATCTTTTCGCAAACGAGACCCAATTTTGCGAATCGCCTCTTGACGGAGGCGGTCAATCTGGAAGAGACGTGACTTCCGGCGGAATGGATCAATTCGTGATGGGGGATTTGTTCCATTTCGCGCTTGATGGATTCGTCCAAGAGGTCCGCCAACCGTTGGTGGAAATTTTCCACCTTGTAAATCAACAAGAGGGGATTTTGAATTCTAAAATGAAGATTTCCGTCGACGGAAACTTTAACGTTGTTGGAAGTCATGCATTCGACGGGAGGAAAATCGAACCTTTGACTTCGGGTGGGGACGAATTGACTGTCGTATCTGACCAAAACGTTCTTGACGTTTCCGGTCGCATCCGCGCGCTGTTGAAAGGCGCTCCAATGAACGGATTGAATTTGATCGAAGAAGGGATTGATCCAATGAAATCCGGGATTCAACAAGACGTAATCGCTTCGATCCGTGTTCGGTTCGTCTTCCTCTTCTTCTTCTTCTTGTTCGTCGTAAGATTCCTTGTTCTTGTCGGTCGTCGAAACGACGGAAACCGCTTGGTGTTGCTTCTTTTTGGAAGAACTGGTCGTGGGCGTCTTTCGTCTTTGGCGACCGACGATGCAAACGAAACCGTGGGGAACTTTGATCAATGGACAATAACAGGTGCAATAGGTTTGCGCGAACCACCAAAAAGAAGCGACCATCATGAGGATGACGGCGAAAAAAACGTTGGAAAAGATAGATCCGAGAGTCTCCATCATCGGTGACATTCGCGGGACTTTTGAAAAATGACGTGGCGAGAAGGAAAAAGAGCTTTTTAAAGGCACAATTTTTTCCGATTCCGGCGATCGTATTCCATCTTTTCCAACGTTCCTTCTCGCGAGAGTCCAAGAAGAAGAAGAAGAAGAAGAAGAAGATACGATACCTTCGAGAATTGGAACGAGCATATTTCGGACAGGTTTTGGTGTCTGGCGTTTGCTCCTATAAATAACTTTACACCTAATAATAGGAGCAAACGCCAGACATCGAAACCTGACCATTTTTCTTCTCGTTTCAATCGTAAAAAAACGAATCATCGTGCAAAGTCGTTCGTTTAAAGAAAATAAGGGAAAAAAAATGTCCAAAAGGGCGTTAAATGCGACGACTACGACGACGGAAAGGGTTAAAATAGCCACCGTCAGCGTCGTTCAATATAAAAAGAGGAGATTGGAAAATCACCATCAGGACGATAATAAAGAATCGCCATCGAACAATACGCCCACGCAAGAAGAAGAAGAAGAAGAAATAGAAGAAATAGAAGAGGTTCATCGAACGATCGTCATCGAAAATAGTTCTTCCGAAAATGCAATTTCCGATTGGTTCTTGGACATCGAGCAGTTTTGGATCGCTTGCGGGTACGGAAGATACGGAGCGATTTACGATACGATGATGCAAACGTGCAAAGCGATCAGGGCCTTCTTTTCGACGACGGACAAGTTGAAAGAAGTGGTGGACGCTTGCAAGAACGATCCGACGTTTTTTCAGCTTCCGAAATGGTTCTTTAGGGCCATGCCTTTGAAGAACATTAGACCGGACGGATATTTGAACGCGGCCGTTTGGAACGAAGAGGGTACGAGAATTTTAAAATTCGTCAAAGTGGACCATTCGAAATTCGAGAGACCCCTTTCGAGAGAATGCGTGGACGACGTGTTGAGATGCGGACTGTTCGAGAACGATGCGAAACACGCGAGACGGGCCAAACACAACGTCCTAGAAAAAAGTAGGGGATATAAAAAGGCCAAAAAGATTCGATTCGTCACGGACGTGGGAGAAGCCTTGTTGAACACGGTGCAAGGAGCCGAAGGCGTGAAAGACGTGGGGGAATTCATGCAAAAGGGTTGCCGTCTGGTGAAGAAAAATGAAGGAACGGAGTCCACGTTGATGAGTTTATCCACTCCGTTATTGTCGCCGGAAGACGTCGAAACGTTGTTTAGAATCAAAGAAAGAGCGGAAAAGGCATGCAGAGGGGCCGATCCGGAACGAACTTGGTTGAGAACGATGGACGAAGTGATGGGAGGATTGCAAAGTTTTTTGACCGGAAGTTTGATGGCATTTAAAATGGAAGAATGTAGACCAAAGATGGAGGAGGAAGAAGGTGACCTTCTCGTTTCCAAAGATTGGTGGTGGTGTCCTTGCAAGGAGAAAGAAATGGTTCACCCTTCGGATTCGAACGCAAACGAATGCCAATGTAAAAACGAAGATCACGGCAAATTGATAAAATGGAATTTAAAAGACGTGGATTTGTGGATAAAAGAAGTGATACTTCCTTCGGATCATTCTCGTCGCGATAGAAGCAATTCCTTGTACGTCAACTCTTGGTTAAAAGACGAATACTTTCCCACCAAACACGGATACGCGGATTCTTTCGATGATGCAAAGTTAAAAGGTGCGAATTGGAATGCGATGGTTGCCAGATATCGAAAGAGGGACGAGAGATTGTTTCCGGAATGGACCGAAAAGATTCCTGCATGCGCCAATCTGGAGGTCATATCGATGGGAAGGGACGAAAAGGGGGATGCGGTGGAATCGTGCATAGAAAGGTTCGACGTGCAAAACGTTTCTTGGGGGTGGTCTTCGGTGGACGGTCTTTTGTATTGCACTCCTTTGGCGGTTTGCGCGTGGGAATGGGACGAAGTGTACGTGGCTCCCACGGGAAAGAACATTTCTTACGACAGAAAGGAGACATTGTGCGTAAGAACCGTGAGCAACGGATCCAGGAAGGCAAAATTGAGCCTTCGTGATCGTTCCACTGATTTTTTGCTGGATGAAGAAGAAGAAGAAGAAGAAGAAGTCCTAGTAAAAGGCACGGATCGGGTGGTGGGGGATTTTACGGGAGATTACATTGCCGACAGCATCGAATACCATTCGACGCACTGCGTTCCGAGTTACGATAGATTCAAATTCGTCTTGTCACACCTCGACGGACCGACGATAAGAATGGTGGAAGGTTCGGTGATCGAATGGGCAAAACGAGAAGGGAGAGGAGGAGGAGGAGAAGAAGAAGAAGAAGAATTAGAAATCAAAAAGACGAATCAATACGGCGGTGTGGCCTTTTATCACCCCCTGTATCATCTTTGCTCGGCTTGCGACGAGCCCAGATTGAAAGAAATATTTTCAAAATACGAAAAAAGAGGATATAGGGGTTCTTCGCACGAAGAACCGAAGAAAGAAGAGCTCTATTTGGGAGACAACCCGATGAATCTCGTTTTGAACGACGAGCAAAAACTTTTGGATTTGAAAATCTCCATGAGATCGTCCTTGGTGTCTTGGAAGAATAGAATAAAAAAGTACGCCATGAGGTTCGAAAAGAAGAGAAGGGCGGGGAGGTGGCATTATTTGCAATGTCCTTTGGCTTACAATTGGTAACATAATAATAATAATAATAATAATAAATCCTTCTCTTTCTTGATTTTTTTAATCAGAATGGACGGTTATTATGAAAGTGGTGACACGCACATATCGTCGGACGGACAATGGGGTCTGTCAATTTTGGCGGGCTTTTTTTTGACAGACATCGACACCTTTTCGACGATATACACGCGTACATCGTCTTCGTTCCTTCATTTTTTTAATACGCTCGACGTTACTATAAAAAAAGATTGGATCGGACCGCCCGTCTTCCGACAACTTTAATCGTCAATCAATCAAACAACGATGACACACGTAAATTCGAGAAGAGAAGAAGAAGAAGAAGAAGAACTAGCCATACCTTTCACTTATCTGGCACGCGGCAGATTCTTGGGAGAGATTAGACACGAAACGATACCGTCTTCGGCGCCTAATAGAGTAGGAGAGGTGGAAGTAGTCACCAAACAGAACAGATCCAGCGGAGGCTCGGCCGTAATGTCTATTTCTCTTGGTGAGGATGATGAAGAAAAAAGAGAAGAAAAAGGACAAGATAATCGGACCACCGTCACTTTTGTCAACGTGAAACCCCCTTCGGGGAACGATATTTCCAACGGCAACAAGAAAAGAAGAGCTGACGACGACGACGACGACCTTCGGTCGGAAGACGATGGCAAGAAAAAGAAGAGAAGATGGGAATCGATAAGAATCGATTTGGAAAAGCTCAATTTTAACGTTTCGATAAGAATGGATTCCCTTCAAGTACCGGAATTTTGGGCCAGCGCGCAAATACCTTTGAACGATTTGTTGGCCAAAGTTTTGGAACATTTCGACGACGAAGAAGAAGAAGAAGAACAAGAAGAAGAAGAAGAAGAAGAATTTGAAAATTCGAAGGAAGAGGAGGAGGAAGAAGAAGACGAAGAAAAAGAAGAAGAACCCCCGGGTTTGGAGGAGGATTACACCATTTGTCCATCTTGCAATTACGATTGTACCGACCATCCGATTGGAATTTGTCCTAGATGCGAAAAGAAGGCGCATTTATTATTCTGGTGTATGGATTGTTTCGTAAAACAAGAAGAAGAGGATTTTAAACTTGCGGAGCGGGATAAATCGAAGAAGAAGAAGGAAGAAAAAATTGAGCACACTCTTCCCAAATACGATTGTTCCTTTTCTTCTGTGAGGTTTTGTAAATGTCGAAAAGGCGACGAGAAGGGATATTCTCACGATTCGTGCATAGTGGAAGAGCACGAGGTTTTTGCAAAACAACAAAAATTGGGAGAAGACGAAACAATGTAGGTTTCTTTATTATTACGCTTCGCAAAAGAGTAAAATAAATGACCTTTGGAACGTCCGTTTTTAAGCGTATGATAATTCCATCACCAATTAGAACATGTTGAATACTCTCGCACTATATCCTATCCAAAGAAGAATAGGGAACGTCATTCTGACCACTTACGAATTGAAAGAAACCAAAGACACCAAGAAGAATGATAATAATAATAATAGTTCTCTTCCGGCCCCTGCAAAACCCAATTGGTTTGCTAGAAGAGAAAGAGAGCGTAAAGAATCGAATCGAAAGAAATTGTCGACGACCTCTTCCGAATCGTATCTGGCCCGGTCATCATCGTCCTCTTCTATAGGTTTTCAAACCAATACTAAAAACAATCCAATCTTGATAGATGAAGAAGAAGAAGAAGAAGAAGAAGAAGATCAAGAAAACAGAGAATACGAGTGCAATTGTCACGAAAGGGGAGTGTTTTGTTTCGACGGTTTGTGCGACCTGTATCCCCCTTCTTCTTCCATCTCCTCTCTTTCGACCTCTATCGAAAAATCTTCTCTTAAAAAGAGAGTCAGAGAAGAAGAAGAAGAAGAAGAAGAATGTCCATCGTCCCCTCCCTTCATCACCGAAGTCGAATGGAAAGGGTATCGTAAGGACAAGAATAAACGAAGAAAAACGAACGTTCCTAACGAAGAACGGACTCCGATCCCTTCCACTCCTCCTCCTATAATGGAATCTAACGAAAACGACGCTTCTTCCTTGGATACCACGGTCCTATATCAATCTTCGCAAGAAGAAGAAGAAGAAGAACCTGACCATCGTCCCGTATCGTTCTTCACGTGGGAGGAAAGCGACGCGGAATTGGAGTCCACTCAACCCTACGAATCTCCTCTCTCGTCGTTGTCGTCGTCAATGTCCTTTTCTTTTGACGAATCCTCTCAATGCGCGTCTTCTCCTCTCTTCCCTCTTTTTGGATTTTTAAGCGATGACGATGACTATGATGGCGAGGTTTGGGAATGCTCCAGTCAAGCAGGACAGAGTCTGCCCTTCTTTTAAAAAAGTATTTGTAAAAGATGATGATGATGATGTAAATAAAAATTTCCCTTATTTTATGAATGCGTACAACTTTGTTTTCGAAGAATCTTTCGTTTCTCTTCTATCTTTCGAGAAGAAAAAAGAATGGTGGTTAGACAGGTCGCGAGTGTCTGGCGGTTGCTCCTATTATTGGGCTTACATCTATTAATAGGAGCAACCGACGGACACTCGCAATCGGTCTTGCGTCCTTTCTTTCTTCTTTGATGCAAAAATTCTTATCGTGGTACGTCCTAGCGCAAAAAAAGGACGGATCGAAGGATCTTTTCGCGCTTGACGAGGACACTATCATTATCGAAAAATGCCAAAGAGAAAAGTAACGCCCGCTAACGACAGCAGCAACGAAAGAACGTACGATAGCGAAGACGATTACGACGAGGATTATCGAGCCAAAAGGGCAAAGAAGAGAGCGACCGTAGAAGAGGCGGTCAAACGAAGGGTGGAAAAAAGTATGGAAAAGATTGTGAGTCGAGCGTTGGACGATTTGAAAGAACAGGAGGAAAACGAACGATTGGTGCCCATCCATTTCGTCGGTCTTCGTCACGAAGGAGAAGAAGAAGGTCAACCTCCGAAGCTCGTTCATTATTGTTATCATCCTTGGAAGGAGGAAAGAATACATTCCATTCTCCAAGGTTTCATCGTGACGTCCGTCAGAAAAGCGGACGTGCCTTCGTCTTCCTCTTCGTCTTCTTCCGACGAAGAAAAAGAAAAGGAATGGAAAGATGATTGGGAGAAGGATTACCAAAGAGTGAACACTTCCGATCTTTGGGACTTGTTTTTAGAATGCATGGACAGAGGGTGTTACGAAGATAGGCCCGAATTGTCGAAGGAAAAGATTATTCTATTCGAGAGAGTGTTCGGATTCAATCCTAGAGAAGATTTGGCCTTGAAGAACGCGGGGGAGTTGGAGGAATTGGGGGACGTTTTCCACGAAGGACCGCGTTATTGCAATTACAGAAAACCTTCTCGTTTGGTGATTTTGGGAAATTTGTAAAAATAAAAACCGTTCATTCGTTCGTTCGTTCGTTCATTCATTGTGTGTGTTTTACGAGTCTTTCGTACCGTCGTTGCAGGACAGGTTGCGAGTGTCTGTCGTTTGCTCCTATAAATACCATTTAATCCAATAATAGGAGCAACCGACAGACACTCGCAACCTGTCCGTCCCCTTCTCTCTCTCGATCATCATTATTCTTTTACGATCGGCGGTATAGAAAAATGAAAATGCGTCGAACCATAGATTATTCGATAGAAGAATAATCATCATCATCATCATCATCACCACTCACCATCACCCCCTCCACCTTTTCTTATATGAGCATCTCTACCGATAACAATAATGCCGACGATGCCATCGCCGCTTGGGACAGCGAACCTATTTGTTCCGGTTGCGGAACGGGACCGGCAACGTACTGTGGAATCAATTACGACGGCACGATGTGCAGCGAATGTTGTTTTGACGGGGGAGAGGGGTCGGGGGACGGATACGATGACGGTGCTTCCCCCGATTATTATTATCCCTCTTCGCCCTCTTATTCTCCCACCTCTCCCTGTTATTATCCCTCCTCGCCCGCCTATTCACCCACCTCTCCCTCTTATTCTCCCACCTCTCCCTGTTACTGTCCCTCCTCGCCCGCCTATTCTCCCACCTCTCCCGTCTACGAACCTCAATTTTTATTCCATTGAAATACGACGAGAGAGAGAGAGAGAGAGAGAGAGAGAGTGAAAGACTGCGTGCGTGTGTGTGTGTGTGTGTGTGTGTGGTGTGTCTTCTACGCGTTGGTTTTTAGAACGCATTAAATAAATTTCGTCCTTTTTAATTCGGCATTGCATTTATTCTCTCGCTACTCCTCCTCCTCCTCCTCCTCCTCCTCCTCGTCATCATCATTATCGTCATAGATTCGTATCCGTGTGCGTCGTTCGAATTCTCCAAGGGTGTAAAAAAATTGGTTGCTGACGTCCGATTCTGTTTTTTTACGCTAGAATCGTGGAAAAGAATAACCGAGATCGAACGCTCTCTTGATATTCTTTCCTTTTTGGAAAATATATCCAAGAACAAACATGTCCAAACGATCCTTTATCGCCACCACCGTACCGTCCTCTTCTTCTTCGAATCTAGAAGAGCAACAACAACAACAACAACAACAACAACAACAACAAGAGCAAGAATCTCCATCGAACAAAAGAAGACATCTTTCGGAGGAAGAGGTGGAAAAAACGAAAAGCGAATTGCAACTGGCCAAAGAGCACATGGAAGCATTTTGTAATTATCTCGAAAACCTTTCGAGGGAATCGATCTCCGAGGTTGAGGTCGAAGAATTCAAAATTCGAGAAACGATAGATGCCTTTTTTTGGGGAAAAATAATGGAAGGAGAGGATTGGAGAAGGTACGAAGAATGCAAAAAGGTGTGGAAACGCATGGAGGAAGCCATCAAAGAGAATCGTCCTTGGAAGAGCAAAAAAGGGTGCTCTGCACCTGCGCTTCGCTTTCAGCGAAGCTACGGATGCGAAGGAGGAGTCTTTCAAACGCTGTTGGAATCCGTGATCGAAAGGGACGATGCCGCGACCTTCGACCGCCTGATCGATTCCGTCGGGGATACGAAATTCAAAGATTTGGCCGGAGAAAATAGACCTTATCACGGAGGTTGGGACCCTTATCAATTGATCAGGGCCTGTTGCAGGTGCGGATCCCTAAACGTCTTGAAGTCGATGAAAAGGAGAAAACTGATGCGAGCCGCTTTGGGGTATTGGGAATTGAAGCAGACCATCGTTTTCGATCACCAAAACGTGTTCGATTGGGCCATGGACAGGGGGTTGGTGAGAAACGACGATACTCAATATCAGGATTGCATCGAAGAGGCCGCCTGCTTGGGTAGATTGCACATGTTTAAACGTTTGATCCAGAAACAGATTTTACCTCGTTACGTGGACGAAGAAACCGGCGAAGAGGTGCAGGGGCCCAAAATGGCTTCTTGGGAACCGAAGCTCAACAAGTACGGAATCTATTTGAGATTGTCCGCGTTGGGAGGACAGTGGGAGATTTTCGATTGGTTGTTGCAAACGAGCAAACGAGAATGTTGGGGTTTGAGGATAAATTCCGACGTTTTTTGTTCCATGGTACCCACAGCCAGCATGGATAGATTGAAAAAAGTGGTGAGGGTCAAGGATTGGTCCAAAACGGATCACGGATGTTATCCGGACGACGGCTTTTCCAATACGGATTTGAACAAGATCGAATCCCATCACATTCCTTATCACGCCGTGTTTTCCGCCTTGCTTTGCGATCGGTGGGACGTTCTAAAATGGATGATGGAAGACTTGAAGGACGTTCCTCAGGGTATTCCGGAAGACTCTCAATCCATAAGACCCTGTCTGTTGACCTTGAATGGAGAAGGATCCAAATACGACGTTGAAACTCTGACCAAAACCTCGGGTTTGTGCGGCACCTCTTCGGGCCACGCCTTGGCTCGTCCTTGCGATCATCCGTGGCATAGAGGATTCTCTCGCAAGGGAGACGGCACAGGAATACCCTGGTCCAAAAAGTCCTTCTTGAAGGACACGTTGGCCTACGAGAGAGATTTGGACTTTGAAACGTTGAAATGGTACGTGGAGTCCACCGAACAGGGTCGGAATCATCGTCATCCCGTTCATACTTCTCCGTCCTACGTGAAGGAGCTCAAAGAGATTGTAGAGAAGAGAAACGAAGCCGCGGACCATCCGGGAGACGACGAATGGGCGCTGAAGGACGCTTGGGGAATGGATAAGTACGAGAGAGTGGTCAATTGGTTGAACGAAATGGAGGAAAAGGCCATTCTCTCTCTTTCAAGAGAAGAAGAAGGACGAGATTGATTGAAAAATGAATTAATAGTAGTATCGTGACGAATAAATTGTGTATATATATTTTTGCATTCTCTGTAGTAATCTTTTTTCCCCCCCCCATTCTATTTATAGGAGCAAACGCCAGACACTCGCAACCTGTCCGAAGAAACATTACGGAAAACCTCTTTTTCTTCATCTATTTCCATTATTCTCGGACAGGTTGCGAGTGTCTGGCGTTTGCTCCTATAAATAGAATAGGAGATTCGATGACTACAATGACAATAAAAATGCGCGTTTGTTATAATGTAATATTTTATTCGTATGTGTTTAAAAAAAAGTAGTCAATAAGAAGGCATGGGATAATGTAAAAACGGATGATCGTAATCGTCGAAGAGAGAGACCAATTTTTGATATTCGGGAGAATATCTGCTCTTATTTTCCCAAGGAGCTTTGTGAGAATAACAACAAGGAGATCTATTCTTTCTGGAATCCCAGCATTCCTCGTTCGCCATTATTATTTTGCATCTCTGAAGCACCAATTTCGTGGCCCATTCTTTCTGCTCTTCCGTCATGTAGTTCACCAGATCGTCCCTCAAGAATTCCACGAGATCGATTTGATCCCTGTCCAAGGGTTTGTTGTAATCCCTTTTTTCCATCAAAAACTGTCCGGTCTCCTCGTCCTTTTTGAAAAAATGTTTAAAATTGCACCAAACGATGGCGAACTTGTCTTCCCTCGATCCTTCGTAACTCCCTTGACCGTTACCGTTTTTGGTAAAATCCCTGTACCAATCGTCGTATCCGTAACATATCGCCAATTCTCGCAACAACATGCGAGGTTCTTTGGGCGTAGAAGAAGAGAATCTGGGATGCATTCCGAGAAAGCAATTGCTTTCCGGATTCTTGTCATCGTAATCGTATTTTTTGCACCATTCCGTAGTCGCCACGTCTTCCACGTAATTTTGATATTCGTTCGAATATAATTCGCGAGCTTCGAGATTTTCGTTAAACGTCTTTTCGGAAGAGGGACAAGGAGGATAGGAGACGATGCCCTTCGAAGAGGGGGATAATTCTTCAAAAATGTTTTCCGCAACTTCTTTTCGGCACACCGTATCGGGAACTCTGAGCTTGGCGCAAGTGATGGAAAAGGTGGCCTCCCACAACGTTTTCAAACTTCTTCTCCAGCTGTTCCCGTCCTTCAACATGCTCATTCTAGAATTCCACAATTGTTTGCAACTCCTCGCCAAGGAATGAAACGCGTGCCATTCCAACATGGGGGTGATTTTTTCTATCAACACGTCCAAATTCAAAAGACAATGATACGATTGATTGCAAACGAGAGATTCGAAAATGCGCTGTTTTTTATTCTTTGCTGCGTGGCCATCGTCTTTCGTCGTTAAATCGATGACGATATCTGCGGGTAAGATTCTCTTGGCCATGATGATGATGATGATGATGATGATTGTGAATGAAAGATGTGCTCAGAACAAAAAAGTCCTTTCGATAAACATTTTTTATTGTATAGAATGAAGGAGAGATAAATATAGTTTAACATCTTCCGTGCACCACAGCATTCCAAAAGGTTAAAAATCCGCGCATCTTTTCGCTCTTCTCTTTGAAAGATAGGTTCACGAAAGAGTCCAAACCGTTCTTTTCGTGATCTTTATTCTTGCAAGTCTTGAAACCCAAATGACAGTCGGGAATGGGAAGCACCAAGGCTCCTATGCAACCGCAAGTGTCTATCCTATTGTCGTTTTCGCTTCGATAGCTCTTGAACGGATTCCTTGTCGGCTCGTCTTTCGGAAAAACTCCTCCAAAATCATCGAACGATAATTTATCTTTTTTCGGTTTGAGCATGATCATTCCTCCGGCGAACGGAATGCCCGTACTTTTATCTTTCGTATCCGGAAAGGTGTAAAAGGTTCCATAATCCTCTCTTTGTGGATCTTTCGGTCCCCAATAAAATTTTTCGAAAGGAAACCATCTTTTAGGAATCTCGTTGCCGGCGTTGTGCGCCAACACGTATTCGGGAGCGGGAACGGATGCCACGACTCCCGAAAACTCTTCGCACGAAATCTTATTGCGATGTCTGGCCGTTCTATCGCTGGTCATGTATTCTCTCCATTTCAAGGTGGCGTATAGATTTGCAATGACGTTTAAAACGTCTCTATTGCAACGATCCAAGACGTAAAATATGCTCTCCCCATCGTTCCCTTTGGTTCTTTTATTTTTAAGATCGATTCGTATGTTGCCGGGATTGATGATAAGAATCGAAGATATTCCTCTCTTGGACATTTGAGTTGTATAAACGCCAATTCGAAAAGAATGACAATGTTCTTTCGATAAACATTTTTTATTGTATAGAATGAAGGAGAGAAATAAAATAGAGTTCAACATCTTCCGTTCACCACGGCATTCCAAAAGGTTAAAAACCCGCGCATTTCTTCGCATTTTTCTCGAAAAGACAAGCTCACGAAGAAGTCTAGACTGTTCTTCTTGTGACATTTCTTTTTGCAAACGTTAAAACCCAAATGACAATCGGGTATGGGAAGCACCAAGGCGGGTCGACATCCGTAAGTGTCCCCCATTCGAGCGTTGCATTCGTCTTGATAATACTGCATGTCGATCTTGGGGTATCGGGAAGAGTAATTCCTAACCTTCGTCTCGCCGATCTTTAGCCTGTCCGTCTTTTGAGGGAGAGGAGGAGGAGAGAAGGGCAATCCTTTTCTCTCTCTTCTTCTCTTCTTGAAGGGACACTCGGTCTCCTCCGTTTCCACCAAAGATTCTACTTCGGTATTCGGAAAGGTGTAAAAGGTTCCGAAATTCGGATCGTCTTCGGATGTGGGACCCCAGTAAAATTTTTGAAAAGGAAACCAACCGTAAGGAATCTCTTGACACGTTTCTTTATCTATTTTTACAACTTCTCCTCGACAGAGTATTTCGTCGGGTACCAAGGCGGAAGCCACCACGCCCGAGAAGGAATTGCATCCCATCATGCAATTTCTGGTCCTACGGGCGCTGAACATGTATTCTCTCCATTTCAAGGTGGCGTAGAGTTTTACTATAATCTTTAAAATATCCTTGGGAACCACGTCCAAGGCGAAGAATACTACGTTTCCATCGTTTCCTTTTGTCCTCTTCGTCGTTTTGATCCATTCTCCGTGATTCATGGTGGCGGATTGGGTGATGCCTTCGGCATTTACGATGGTTAAAGATCTCTTGGACATGTTTGTTGTTTTTCTTAATTTTCCGACTTAACGACCACCTCCGATGCGCTCTTTTTTTCGTCTCCGAACTTGCGAAAAAAAAGAAGGCATCGAAGGGATCGCTTCCTCGTCCTCTTGGGTGGTATTATCATCATTCGATACAATATAAAATGGCATCAACAACAACAACAACAATATCGACACCACCCGTGGTCGTTCAAAGGTCCACCAAAGTCCGTTTCGTTAGAAAGAGTAATCAACAGGGAGCTTCGACCTCTTCTTCTTCTTCTTCCGCGTCATCTCCTCCTGGAAATCGTAGCGAAGACGGTGATGATGGCACCATCGCTTCCAATAAGAGATCCGCTTCTCAAATGGAAAGAGAAGGAGAAGACCGGCCCACCACCACCAATCCACCCTCGTCTTCGCCGACAAAGAAGCCAAAATTGATGACGACGACGACGACGACGACGGAGAACGATAAGAAAGAAGAAGAAGAAGAAGAAGAGAAGAGAAGAATGAAAATTCAAAGGAGAGAAGAAAAGTTTGCAAAAACCTTAAAGTCCATTCTAACGACGACGACGACGACGACGACGACGACCCCGAGACAAAAGAAGGACGGTAAAGACAAGAAAAAGCCAGAATCGGAGGAGGAGACTACAAACAAAAAGAAGAAGACGATAATGCCAAAGAAGAAGAAGACGATTCCCAAAAAGGTTTTAGAAGAAGAAGAAGACGACGAGAGCATTTCCAACCTTCGAGGAGGAGGAGGAGGAGGAGGAGGGGGGGCCATCGATGACATTTTCGTTTCCATGGACTCCTCCAATCTCGAAGCCTTGATAGCCAAAGCAAACGCCGCCTTGATGGCACAACAAATCAAAGAAAAGGAAAAAATCAAAAAGAGAGAAGAGGAGGCGAAGAGAAGGGAAGCGAAAAAGCTCGAAGAGGAAGAAAGAGAAAGGGCTAGGGCGAACTGCGAATCCGATCGTTGGATCAAATCCGCCGAAATAAACTTTGAAAAGATGATGCGTTACGTGATCGGCAAGAAGAAGGACAAAATTACGGGAGAGGAAACGGAAGAACTCGAATACCCTGGAAACGCTTGGTTGATGAAAACGTCTTGGTTTAAAGAGGGAAAATGCTTGAATCGAAACATTTTTCCCGAGAACGACGACGATGATGATAATGAGTCTTTCGTTTCGAAAGAAGAAGCAATTCTACAAAGAAGCGGCGAATTGTTCGATGTCATGAATCGAGACGTTATAAATACCATGATGATGGGTTTCTTACCTCCTCAGAACCGTTGGAATCCCATCACCTCTCGATGGGAGGACATTGGAGAAGTGGTCAGATCGTACAGAAATACGGACACGACGGCCTCTTCCAAAGCCGCTCGACTGGTGAAGGAGGATCACGTGAACGTGATGAACTTGCGTTACACCGAGATCGATCGTTATCCGGACGGAAGGAGCAGATTGGAATGGTTTGCGGACGCCTATTCTTTCGCCATGACCTGCAAAAAGACGTACGAAGCCTTTAGACCTTTTCTAAATCTCGTTTTAATAGGAAACAATTGGGACGAAGCGTTGGGAAATTATCACCTCTCTACGGTAAAACTGCCCTTCTCCGCCGGTGTGAATTCCTTCGACGGTTATTATCATTCCAGAAACGGTAGGGAAGCCATTCCAAAGTCTGAAAACGAAAAGAGGGACACCAAGTTGAAGGACGCCTTGTCCGCTACGGGTGGCATTTTGGAAAAGAACGCCTTGGCCTCTCTCGAGGTGCGTTACGAAATGCACGGATTGGTGGGAGTCCATCATCCTGAAGAGGAAGAAGAAGACGATTATTTAATGTGGAATTCTTCTTCTTCTTCTTCTTCTTCTTCCAACTCTACGAACAAGATACCCATCAAAAACGCAATATCTTACAAGACATTGGAAAACCGTTCGGATTACAAGGTCCAAGTCATGAATTACGAGAGGAAAAAGAAGGTCCCGAAATCTTCTTCCATTTTTAACAAGAAGAGTAACAACAACAATAAGAACAAGGTGGGAGATTCCAACAGGGGTTTTAGAACCGTCACGGGCGTCCGTTCTCGTTGGTTTTCTTCCGAAGCCGCCATCGACAAGGAAGAACAGCACGGAAGAAAATTTATCATGATCGACAACAACGACCATGACGATGATGGGCCCGTGGAGACTATAGGAAGAATCTATCTCGCCGTTTTTCCTACCTTCGTGGGAAAAAAGAGTTTCCCCTTCAAATTGGCCAATTATTTTATCATTCAAAACAATTTGGAATGTTTTAGAAACATTTTTTACAATCTAAGCGGTTTACCTTACGAACAGGGTTATTATTACGGAGGAGATTATTCCTCTTTGAATCACGTCAAAACTTGGATGAATTGTGCCGTGAGTTTCGGTCGTTGGGATATCGTAAACTTTTTGCTCGAATCCGTCCCTTCTTCCGCCGGAGATTCTTTGCATTGCATCTCCTTGCATCATTTGCCTTCTCTTTTATCGGGAGGGCCAGAATTGGTGACCGCCGCCAACGATCCAAAACTGTTGATGGAAAAACTCGAACGTTCCGTTCTTTATCCTTCTTCTCCATCTTTACATCAAAAACGTCGTCGTCCTCACCACAAACGTCCTTTTGGAAATTCAACGATGACGACGAAGACGACACATTCGATGGAGAATTTCGAAAAGGTGCGAGGAGGGACCACCAAGAAGGGTGGTGCGAGCGGCAATACCATCACCAAACAACGTCTTCGTTCCGTTTACGATCGAAAGAACGGCTTATTTTTGGGTCCTCACGCCTTGGAGACTTCCGTATTGTCTTCCAAATGTTTAAAAACCATGCCTCCCGCCTCTTTGAACGCCTATTATAACTGCGTGGGAGAAAAGGTCGGAATCAAGGAATCCGATCTCTCTGCCGTCTCTTCTTCGTCGACTAACAACAACAACAACAACAACAACAACAACAACAACAACAATAAGGCAACCGACGACGGTTCTTCCAAAAAGAAGAAGGGAGGAGGAGCTTCCGGCAATAACAACAATCTCTTGATGATTTCTTTATTGTTCGGAAACGTTTCCATTTTACGAGGTCTGAGAAGGAAGGGCATTTTGAGAACGGACAAGCATCTTCATTTGGAAGAGACGGCCTTGTACGAAAATTTGACCCTTCCTTCCTGTTTGGCTAGATCCGGTAGATGGGACGAATATCTCTGGTTGTACGGACCCGGAAGCGGTTGGAAGGAAGCGGTTTGGGATCACAAGTACAAATGCCAACGTTCTTCTCTAAAGAAGAATATCGAATTTCGTTATTTGGACGGAGTCAGCGCTTCCAAGGGGATGGGTCATTCCGACGTTCAATTGTACGATTGTCTTAAAATGAACGAGAATTTTGGACGACGACAACAACAACAAGAATCCCTTCCTCCCTTGGATTATTTGAGAGGAAATTTTCCTTGCATCTTTTTGATTTCTGCCAATCCTCGAGCTTTGAGATATTTGAAGAACACCCCTCGACCCACCGTCAAGGAGGTGACCCCTTTGAGAAGGGACGCTTTATCCAAAAGGGACAAGTCGGATTCCAGAGGAGAAAAATCGGACGATTCGGAAGAATGGAGGGCCAAATTGAACGACAAGAACGAATGCAGCGAAAGGCTTTCCAGGTTGGTTCATTGCGCCACTTCCATGGAAGGACTCGTCAGGGCGATCGAAGAGGCTCCTTTGAGCGTGTTCGAGACCTGTTTCGAATCCCTGGCTTTTTGCGCAAACGTTTCCAGAGCTCATTTGAACCTTTTGAACGAAATCGTCTCGCCTTCGACCGGCAATCTTTTAGAAGATGAATTAGAAGAAGAAGAGGAACCGTGCGGTTCTCCCACCTCCCCTCGATACTGTCCCTCCTCTCCCGCCTATTCTCCCACCTCCCCTCGATACTGTCCCTCCTCTCCCGCCTATTCTCCCACCTCCCCCTCTTACGGCGGTTACGACGATGATAAAAAGAAGAAGAGGGACGATAGAAGACGACGACGACAAAATAGAATATTGGATCGCTTTTCGAGTCATCATGCGCCCTGTTTGATCTCTCCGTTCTATTTCGACGATCCGTTTTCCGAAGAAAACGAGGAAAGATATCTTTTGGCTTCTCATTTCTTTACCAAACGTTGGTTGGAACATTACGCGGCCTCTTTTTACGTCTTCGCTTCCGAAAAGGAAGGAAGGAGAGAATCCCTGTTAAAACTCTTTTATCATCTCGTTCGATCCAATTCCGCCTCGGTGAAAGCTTCTTTTCGCAATTACAAGGAAGAGAAGCACACCTTTTTCGCCAGAGATGCCGTGGACGGCCTGGAATGGAACGTTTGCGGTTCTTCGTTCTTGAAGAACGTTTCCGAATTGGTTGGAAACATGGAATCCGAAGCCATCTCTTTCCGTTCTTACGAACCGTCATCCTCTTCTTCTTCTCATTCTCCTCGTCGTCAAAGATACGAAGGATTTTATCATTTTTCTCCTTTTCATCGAGATAATTCCGATTACCATCGTTCAGCGAGACAAGTAGAAAAATCGGAAAAAGTCCCGACGGAGGATGTCCCGATGGAGGACGTTCCGACCTATACCGCTCCCACGGATACTTTAATTCCCTTGGAATTCAACGACCACAACCCTTCGTCCTTCTTCCTGGAAGAGACCAACGCGTTGGACGATGTCATCGTCGAAGATTTTTCCCATCTCATAGGAACCGATTTTGGAGAGAGTCTCGATGAAGAAAGTGATGAAGAACGCAGCAAAGTGTATTAAAAACTCATATTGATGATTGATAATGATAATAAAAAGGCTTTGCATTTTATACGTTTGTTTTTTGATTGTTACTGTGTGTAAATATCCATCCATCCATCCATCCATCCATCCATCCATCCATCCATCCATCCATCCATCCATCCATCCATCCATCCATCCATCCATCCATCCATCCATCCATCCATCCATCCGTCCGTCCGTCCGTCCGTCCATCCATCCATCCATCCGTTCCTCTCTTCGGACAGATTGCGAGTGTCTGACGTTTGCTCCTATAAATAAACTAGAACTAATAATAGGAGCAAACGCCAGACACTCGCAACCTGTCCGAAAACCTGGAATGAACGGGCTCGAAAGAGTTTTTTGATCGTCAACATTCTTTTACGATCCGATGAAACGTAACAAAAACTCCCGTCGGAGCATCGCTTTCTCCTTTCCTTATACTTCCTAATAATTCATTTCGGAAAGAACACGAGAATGCAAGTGGAAAAACGCGAAGGCAACAAACGAAAGAAACATCCTGTGGCGACCAAAAAGGCTTCTTCGCGTCGTCCTTTCAAAAGGGCCAAAACGATTCGACCTGCTGCTGCCACCTCTTCTTCTCCTCCCGAGAAAACCAACAACAAGAAGGAACTCTCGGAACGATTCAAAACCGACTTACGTCGTTTGGAAATGTCCAGAGCTTTGTGTAACGTTCAAAGGGTACTTTCTTCCGTTTCCTCGAAGAACAACAATAACGATCGTCAAAGTTACGAAGCTCCTCTCGATTGGAAGGAAAAGACGGAAAGAAGCGACGACGAATTTCAGGACGAAGAAGAAGACAAATTTCTTTTTCCCGGTTCCTTCGATAACGGAAATTCCGATTCTATAAAATGGGATTGGTGGCAAAAAATGAACGTAAACTTTAACGTTTATCATTTTTTGAAGGAAAATCCAAAATTCAAACCCTGCAATGCGGCCAGCGGAAAAGATTATAGCGGTCAAAATTCCGTCAACTTGTGGGCGGGATTCGTCGATCTCTGTTCTTACGCCGTTTCGGAAAACAAAAAACTCTTCGACAGATTGACCGTCGATTTGCAAGGAATACCCATATACGTGAGCGAAAAGAACGCTTTAAAGGCCACCAACGGCAAAATAGTATTGGATCCGGCCTTTTCGGACGTGGTCAAAAAGAAGGGCTTGGGAAGAGAAAACATCAATTGCTCATTCGTTCCCAAAGACGATCGAGAACAGGCGAATAGAAACGCGAATAACATGCCCGCGTTTTGGTACAATTCCTATCAAATCACCAAAGGAATTCATTTGGCCTGTTTCGATCCCGATTCTTGGGCAAACACGCCTTTGGCAACGAGCGTAAAAAAGCTATTGGAAGCAAAATCCAAAATGACGTCGACGGAAGGTAACGATAGCAATTCTTTCAACATGGAAAGAATGAAATCCATCCTTTCAAGTCTGGAAAATCCCATGGGAGTGGAAATCGGTTTGGATGCACCGACCACAACTACAACTACAACTACAACCACCACCAACGTCCCCGTTCCTTCTTTAAAATCTCTTTGCATTCGAAAATTGCTCGATTCTACTCCCCAAGAAAGGGAGAAAATGCTCTCTCCTCCTCCTCCTTCGGACAATAAAAAGATTCCCATCTTCGTTCCAAAAGAATTGAGAAACGCCTTGTGGCCCGATCAACCTCCCGATCATTGGATAGCCGAAAGGATGGAAGAATTGGTATTTTCCGGTTCCAAACTCGAAGATGGAATCACCTTTCCACAATTGGCCAAAGAAATGTCTTCCACCGCTTCTCTTCGTTCTCGTTACGACAACGAAGACGTCTTTTGGAACGCTTGCGTCGATAGATTCCTTTCCGAAGGTTGGATAAACATAAATTCTTTGGAAGTTCAAAGTCCATTTTCCGTCAAAAAGATGGAAGCGTGGAGCGAAATACCCACGAACGAAAAGAAGAAAACGGAAGGAAATTGTTGGAACGACATGATAGAACCATTGTTATCCTTGTCTAGGGAACATAGGACCTTCATGTGCCTCTTTTACGCTCGTTTTGCCGTATTTTCCGTCGTTCACGAACACGTAGGCATTCCTTTCGTCGTTTCCAAACAATTCGATTCTCCCCAATCCCTGGGCGTATTGTTTTCCCATTATTCCGCTTACGACGGTTTTTGGTTAAAAAAGCGTTTGGAATCTTTGAAAGCCAACAATAAAAAATTGTATTCCAAAAAGAAGGACAATACCACCACCACCACCACCACCACCACCACCGCCAAAAAGACGGGCAGCGGAAAGATTGTTCAGTCCCCTTGGAGTTTGCTTTTAAAAGTTTTGAAAGAATCCTGCTTGCAAGCGGCGGAAGCGAAAGAAATCGAACGATACACCGAAAAAGCCGATCGCATCATGTACAAGAAAACGGGAAGATACAAATACAATAGAACCGTTCAAGATAGTATCGATTTTGATGTCTTCGTGGACAAATACAAAAACAAATGGATTCGAGAGAAAAATGCATTGTTTTATAACGACAAGGACGAGTACGCTTTTTTAAAATCCGATTCCGTAAAGTCGTGTTGGAGAGGACGCTATCTCAATCCGAACGTCCAGAACGTTTTCAAAAACGCTCACAAATATTCGTCCCTCTTCGCTCTTTCCGTTTCCCCCATAGACGTTGGAAAATGTTTCGTTTCAATCTTTTCCAATCAAGAAGAAGAACACCAAACAAGTTCTCCCTTCATGGGAGAGACATTGAAAAAAACGTGTCTCTCTTTTGCGTTCCCTACTACTACTACTAAGACAATAATAAAAAATTGATAATCATACCCGTTTCTTTTTTTTTCTCGTCCACCGATCAAAAACCGATCGGCCAAATTCCATCCAAAGACGGACGCCTATTGGGCACGTTCGAGACCGATCGAGAACGTTTGAGATCGATCGATCGATCGATCGATCAAACTCCGATATTCATTTTTCGTTCGAGACCGATTGAGAACGGTTGAGATCGGTCGATTGATCGATCGGTCCGAACTCCGACATTCATTTTTTCCTGATCGAGAGCCCTATAGGATTCACATGTGTGAATCCGGAATAAATATTCCGTTCAGACATTGAAACCAAGGCGAGAAGCGAGAAGAAGAAGAAGAAGAAGAAACCGTCGTTATCACCAAAACCCCAACAAACTCCACGAAAGGATAGTTCTCAAAAATAGACGCCGCTCACAATGGAGCAACGCCGATTTTTATAACCACGCTTTCCTTATTAAAAGATGACCTCTTTTTTCTTCTTAAAAAAAGGTCATTTTATCGAAAGAAGGAGACCGAAAGGGGGGAAGAACCCGACCGATCGATCGAATGGAAGGAAAACGAACCTCGTCGTCGACGATCGTTCGAAGGCCCAACGAAAACAAGGGCAAAGGTAAAAAGAAATATTCTTCTTCTTCTTCTTTAAAACGAGAGAATGCAAACGATATTTACGTTCCGTTGTCCACCTTTTCCGACGAAAAGAATGGCAATAGGAATAAATACATTGGAGCTTGGTCCAGACCTTCGGAATTAAGATCGTCGTCGTCGTCGTCGATCGATCCCATCGATTCTTTAAAAAAACACGAAGAAGAAGAAGAACCTAGCGGTAAAATGAAAGAATCCGTCGAAATGGCGATTCGACAAGCCAAATTGATGGCTCTCCTTTCCATCATTTTTAGTGTTATAAGTTTGATAGGGATGATCGTTTCTTTATCCATCGTTTCTTACGATCGATGGTCCATCGATCGTTCCATTCCCCCTTTGGATTCTTGTTGCAAGGATGGAAAAGACGGAACGTGTCCCGTCTCTTGTTTCGACGGAGAATCACCCGTCATTCAAATTGGTGGAGCTATAACTTTGCCTCCGGACGATCCGGTCGTCGTCATCAATTCCGGCAATTCCACCCATCTCCTTTTAGAATTCGGCATACCCAAAGGTTTCGACGGATGGAATTGTACGAACGAAACGATCCAATCCTTCATGTCTGCTCATTTTAACGATTCCGACTGGAACGACGGAAATTGTCAATGTCCCTTATCATCCGTCCGGATAAACGATACCGTCACTTTGCCTTCCGGTTCTCTCGCAAAAGTCGAAAATTCTGGAAATGATACGAATTTGATTTTAACCTTTAAAATTCCAAAAGGCGATCCGGGCGTCGATGGCATCAAGGGGGATAAAGGAGATCCCGGATTCAACGGGACGAATGGCATTGACGGAATGAAAGGAGACAAGGGAGACAAGGGCGATCCTGGAACGAATGGCACGGACGGAACGAAAGGCGATAAGGGGGATCCTGGAACGAACGGAACGAAAGGCGACAAGGGCGATCCTGGGACGAACGGCACGGATGGAATGAAAGGCGACAAGGGGGATAAAGGCGATCCTGGAGATCCAGGGACCAACGGTATAGACGGAATGAAAGGTGATAAGGGGGATCCGGGAGATCCTGGAACGAACGGAATCGACGGGGTGAAAGGAGACAAGGGCGATCCCGGTATTTGTTATTGTTTGAACGATACCGACTTTTCTTATTCTTTCGTCGTTCGAGTCGGCTCCACTTTTACCCTCCCCTTCTCGTCCAACGCTTCCGTCTCGAATTCTGGAAACGATACGAATTTGATTCTAGATTTTTACATACCCAAAGGAGAGAATGGTGATCCTGGACTCGACGGAATGAAAGGAGATAAGGGCGATCCTGGAACGAATGGAACCGATGGACTCGATGGCATGAAGGGTGATAAGGGCGATCCTGGAACGAACGGAACCGATGGCATGAAGGGTGACAAGGGCGATAAGGGAGACCCTGGCGATCCTGGAACGAATGGCATCGATGGACTCGATGGCATGAAGGGTGATAAAGGCGATAAGGGTGATAAAGGCGATCCTGGAACGAACGGAACCGATGGCATGAAGGGAGACAAGGGCGATAAGGGAGACAAGGGCGATAAGGGAGACCCTGGCGATCCTGGAACGAATGGTATCGATGGAACAGATGGAATAAAAGGTGACAAAGGAGACCCTGGCGATCCTGGAACGAACGGAACAGACGGCATGAAGGGTGATAAAGGTGATAAAGGCGATAAAGGGGACCCCGGCGATCCTGGAACGAACGGAACAGATGGCATGAAGGGTGATAAAGGCGATAAAGGAGACCCCGGCGATCCTGGAACGAACGGTATCGATGGAATTGACGGAATGAAAGGCGACAAAGGCGACCCTGGCGATCCTGGAATCGATGGAATCGACGGAATGAAAGGCGACAAGGGAGATCAAGGCGATCCCGGATCGGACGGCGTTTCCCCCTCCGTTTCCGTGGGCACCACCGTCACACTTCCCGCCGGTTCTTCCGCCTCCGTCGTCAATACCGGTTCCCCCACTTCTCCCGTTTTCAATTTTTCCATCCCCCAAGGCGATCCCGGTCTCGATTCCGGCACCACCGTCACCTATTATTCTTCCACTTCCTCTTCTTCCTCCACCTCTTCCACTTCTTTTTCTACCGTCGTTTCCATCACCATCCTCGTCCCCGGCACCTATTTCATCTCTTGGAACGGCATCATTTCCACCGCCATTTCCGTCCTCGGTGGCGGCGCCTCCTTTCGTCTCGCTTCCCCCGCCGGCTCTTCCATTTCCTCTTCTCTTCGCTCTTTCCCCGCCTTGACCGGCCTCGGCGACGTCGGCGCCACCACTTCGGCCGTTCTAACTCTCACTTCCCTTCAAGTCCCTCGCGTCGTCGCCCTCGAATGGGCTCGCACCGGCGTCTCCATCAATCTCTCCATCGCCAATTCTCACCTCTTCGCTTTCGCCGTAGGCGAAAACGCCGTTGTCCTTCCTTAACATAAAAAATTTCTTTCTCTTCTCTTCTCTTCGTTCTTTCTTTAATGTCGTTTCTTTTTGATCCAAAAAGCCCGCCAAAAAAATGAAAAATTTCTAATGCGTTAATGGCCTCCCCTTTCCAACCATCGCCGGCTTATTTCCTTTTTCGGACGCAAAGGAGAAGGCCTTCTTTTCCCTTCTTTTCTCACTTTTTGAACCACCCCCCTACTGTAAATTCCCCCAACATGAGTCCCCTATCACGTGGTCACGAATGAAAATCACGTGGGAAACACCAAAGCGATAAGGTTTTTTGATTTGGCTTAGTCGGATCAAAGAAAAAATGCGCAAAAAGGAAGATCGAATGGCGCCTCGTAATCAAAAAAAATGTCACGTAGAAAGGCCGTCGATGGGGATTTTGCGTCGGAGCCACCAAAATCGAAAAGGAGAAAACTCGAAGGACCTGCAAACGCGACCGAGGTCATCGGCCAATCTACGACGGAACCGAATTGCTTTGACGGTTTGACGGACGATTGCGCAGATCTCGTATTACAAAGTGTCGTTTGCGATGACATTTTGGCGGTGGTCCCTTTGTGTCGGGTGTGCAAACGTTTTGAACGATCGATCGTCTCCAAAATCGGCTTATTCGGCGACGAGATGATCGTAGGAGGTTATACTTTTCGATTCGCCGGATACGATTTTTCGAATACGAGAAGAGATGATTCGTCCTTCTTGTTGACTCATTTTTTGAAAGGTTTGGGCCGTTTTTTAAAAAGCAAATTGGCATCGTGTACGGACGATACAATTTCAAAAGCCAATCAAGAATTATCAACGTTGTTCTCTGCGAAATTGGCGTGGTACGGAAACGTTTCCACGTTATTTTCAGGCCTTTATGGGATAATCGACCAAAGCGTAAATTTGCAATCGGGTTTAAAAATGTACGAGTGGTATTCGAAAAACGGTAGACTTTTGTTCTACGACGAAGAAAAGAAAAAGACAGGGCCCGAATATAAAAATTTTATAAGTCCTCTGTTGGCGTGTGCCTTGGAGGATTCGACGGCGAAAGAATTTGACGTTTTACGTTGGAAAGGCCTTTTAGAGAAATTTAAATTTCGATCTGCGCTAAGACCTAGCCTAGAGTTTTATTCTGAAAGTTGTTTTTTGGTCGTTGCCAACGTATTGTGCTACAAAAAAAGATGGGAGGAAGTCCAATCTTTGGTGGAAACGAGAAGTAGAATCGTTCAAAGAACCGCAGGATTTAAAATCGAAAGAGGAGAAAACGAAAGGGATATGGCGCTATCGCGAATCGTTTTTTCGTGTACGATCGGTTTACAAGAAAAAATCGTTTCATCATTGAAAAAATATTCAGGTCTAAGAGGTTATTCGTTCAATGAATATTACGTCATGATGGGCGCGTTGAAATTCGGATGTCCAAAAGCCGTGAGCTTGGCTTTGAAACTTTTTAGAGGAAACGCCAAAATGAGTCCGGAATATTATTTCTACGTCATACGTTATAATCCAAATTTCGAAAGCATTTGCTCTGGAATGGTGGACGACATTCCAGAATTCAAAACGCCGGACGATTGTCCTCCGGGAGAGGTTCTTCAAAGAGCCATCAACGATACCTATAGAAATCAAATCAAATGGGCTTACGTTTTGATTCAATTTTTGAAAAAACTTCCCGTTCCAGATGGCATGCTAGGCAAGAATGCGTACGAACGAATGGACGACCTATTGTCTTGTAAAAGGTATCCGCCTTCTGGTCATTTGGGTCGCGATTTCAAATTTGCGTTTAAAAGTTGCAACGTGAGGACAGAATTGAATTCAGAATTGAATAATTACGAGTCGAAGGGCTGGGTTTATGACGTCGTTGATAAAGTTAAAATAAACGACGTAACGTAAACGAATTAACGTGAATAGCGTTTTATTTATTCTTTGAATTTTAGGTTGGGATACAAATATCATTTCTAGCGATAAATTAGTCGAAAGGGGGAAAAAGATACGTACGCGTCGCATGCGCAAGATTTTATCGGTTCGGAAAAGCAGGACGGAGCGGTGCCCCATTTGACGGAAGAACAGATGACGCAATGAGGGGTTTTGGGCGTCGAAATGCAACTACCCGAATCGCATTGCGCTCGTTCGTCGTCCTCGTCGTCCGTCAGGAGCCACAACAAGAACAATACGGAAAACATTTTTATTTGCTTGAAAAATTCCGAAAATTAAACGAGGTGACGTTTTCTATGGCCAAGAGTTCACATCCTTCGTAAAATTTTAAATCGAAAAGCGTCGTGTCGTGATCGTAGCCTTCGTGTGCAGACCACTCGTACGGGTAAATGTATTTTTGGTGCCATAACAGTTGCAGTTTCTTGGTACTAAAGCCGGCTTTCTTTTTCAAACAAAGAACGAGGTCGGCCACGGTGCCGTACAAATCGACGCTGACGGTCCATCGCGCGTGTATCGTATCCGCATGAACGTGTATGAGTTCCATCTTTTTGCAAGGTTTAATGTCGGACGTGGATTTCGTTTGGATTTCGCCGAGATCTTTTGTGTCGGAGCCTTCCATGACGGGAGTTTCCATGACGGGACTTTCCATGATTCGGAAAGTATGTTCTTTTGCAACAAAAAGGACGGCGAACGAGAAAAAAAATTCTTTTATCGGCGATCGAAAAAAAATAGTTTTGAATCGGCCCTTGAGCATCGAAAGAAAAGATGAATTTGACGGAAGCCGGCGAATCGGGAACGAACGAAAAATGTTCGGAATGCAACGCTCCCTTCGAAGCGAAGGAATTTTATTATTCGTGTCGCATTTGCGAATCTAAAGGGATGACGTTTCATCAGTGTAAAAAATGTTACGAATCGAAAAAAGGCGTCCTTTATATGGAGGACGCACCCTCGATAGGAGTATGGAAAAATCACGGACCGAAAAGGGGTACTTTCATGGATGGAGAACACAGGGCGGCCTTCGATCCTCCAAAGGCGGCAGGATCGTCGAGAATCTCTCGAACCAAAATGATGCACGACGATAGCGGCAGGGCGCCCGATCATCAAATAAGTTGTCAGCCTCAATAAAAAAATGTTTTTTACGATAGACCATTTCGCCGATAAAAGAATAACGACGTATGGGTCGATATAACCGACGTGCGGGCAAAAAATGAAACGAAAATCGACGAGGTACCCCATCGACACGATTACCAAAAAAAGAAAAGTCGCGCTCGACATTGAGCGCGAAGAAAGTCTATGGGCGAGTTTGTCCCCCGACGTTTTACGCGCGACTTTGGATTTTCTCGCCAAAGACGAAGAACTGTATCATCGAACGATCGTGTCCATGGTTTGCAAATCGTATAACGTTGTCTTGAGGAGAGACGGGCCACAAAAAAGGAGCGATTTTTTCGAAAAATTTGACTTTATCACGCACGTTTTCGAAACGGGAAACGTAAAGTGTTTCGAATGGCTGAGAGACGACTTGAAAGCGAATTTCGATTCTTCTTATTTTACAAAATTGGCTTTGAGGTCGAAAAGCGGGTCGTTTTTGAAAGCCTTCGCGTCCTCGTTTTTCGACGTTTCCCAGATAAAAAAGATTTATGGCGTTCGGAAAGCGGAAGAGGAACTGCTCGCTTTCGGCGCCGAAGCGAGCGTAAGCGCGATTAAATTGTTGTGGGCCAACGCGGAGGCTTTTTTTTCGAACGTCATGCCTCAACGATTCGGCTCCAATAAAAACGACGGACCGATTTCGATAAAAGAGGCGATGATGGAAAAATTGTTTTGCGGTGCCTTGTCGAAGGGACGGACGGACGTGATGACTTGGCTCGTGAACGCGACTCAAAGAGAGTTTCCAGGCGAAAAGTTTCCAAGAGACGGCGTTTTGACCGGCAACGTCGTAACTTCAAATTTTCCCGCGAGGCTCGAATTGTGCGACGAGGTTTTTCGTTGGTTCGATCAAATGAAAAAGACGTTGACGAATACGTTTTCGGTTTTGACTACGAACAAGGCTACCATTTACGTTAGTTTAATGTTAAAAACGTCTCTAGAAGGAAATGTCCGAGAATTCGATAGATTGTTTAATGCGCACAAAAACGTCTTATTTTCAGACCTCGAAGATTGTGACTCATTAATATCGTCAGCATTGTTCCGATGTAGATTGGACGTGATATCCGGATCTATATGTCAAGGAACGTTTCCAAAAAATAGGACCAAAAAGGAACATTTGGCTTCTTTCGAATGCGTTAGATTTTTGTTTTCCAAACGTTTCGTTGAAGGATGGGGGAAGAAAAAACGCGAGACGGAACGAGACGAATGCGAATACAAGGCAGCGCTCTATATCCATTTTAAAACGTGTTTTTTGGTTTTGGCGGAAAGAAATTTGTTCGAATGTATGAGGGCGTTGGCGGACTATTATGAAATCGATTGGTCGGATTTTGATTTTAAAACGAAACAAGACATTTGTTGGAGAGCCATAGATCATTTTAACGTCGAAGCGATAGAATGGTTAAAAACGCTATTGGGTAATAGGTTTTTCGAAGAGATCGTGTTCAGTGCTAATTTTTACAACTTTTTGGGGGCAGATCTGCGGGGATTGCAAATAAGGAACGACAGAAGCGACCGCTTCACCGAGGAGGATGTTAAACACTTGAGAACGTTATTTGACGACGAAAAAAAGAAAGGGTATCGTTCGAGATTGAACGAAAGAACTCACGAAACGTTCAAAGAGAAGGACGTTCACGAAACGTTGGACTGGATGGAAACGATCATGGGGTCCGAAGAGATGAAAAAGGAATTTTTATCGGCTTCCAAGTCGTTCTTCGAACCCAGATATTCGGTGATAAGATGGGCAAAGTCGCGATGGAAGGACGTGGGAAAAATTTTGAAAGAAAGTTTTTTCGATAGGAGACATCGTACGTTATCGGCGCAAGAACTCAATTGTAAAAATATGCTGTTAAAAGAAAGAGGCGAAGAGGAAGTTTTGGAGCGCAGAACGAAAGACGTTTTCGAAAATTGCATAAAATTCATGGCGAAGAATGAACATGCATTTCGATGCGTCATGGAATCTTTGGCCAATCACGTTTTGGTTTTATGCAAAAACGGAGTAACAAAAAACTTTAAAGGAAGCAAATTGGACAAAATATTGAAAACGGCGGTAGAACCGGGTTTCATGGAGGTTTGTGACAGGGAAATTTCTGGCGTCAACGATTGTGTCAAATTATTTTACGCCGAACTCAAGGAAAAAGGGCAAATGTAATTTATTCGAATAGGTTTTGTTTCGAGGACCGTACTCGTCGAGGTAAGATTTCGATACGCTCGCACGATTTTTATCTCACGAGCGCATCCGTAATAATAAACTCGAAACTCGCTCGATGTACACTTTTAATTTTTGTGCAAGATGGAAGAAATCGCCGAAGAAAGAGAAGAACAAGAAGCGTACTCGTGCGTGAGGTGTGATCGGCCGATAGATAGGATAAACGGCGAATGGATATACGGCCGGACGGAATGCGGCCGGTGCGATGGCGTCTATTGCGGTCCGTGTGCGCGGGCCGGGTTCGCTCATGTTGTGGCTGTCCAACAACACGTACGAGCGTGTAACGTGCTATAAAAAACGAACCCAAATAACAAGGTCAAATAACAAAGTCAAATAAATAAAATGTCTTTTATTAGTGCGGTACTTTTTTAGTTTGTCGGTTCGTTTACGAAACTGTAGAATGAGAGGGCTTCGTGGCAAAATTGGAACAGGAAAAATCCAATATCGGCATAGAATAGTGTCCAGAACATTTGTAAAAAAGATAAATCAAAAAGATCATGGTGACTCCCTTTTCGTAATCGTCCAAGGTGGAATCGTTGTTTACGACGACGTTGTAATAAAGTCCCTTGTAAGCTAATTTTTCGCTCGGAGGCGCTTTTTCGGGATCGACTTTCGGATTGACGATCCACGCCATGTGCATTCCTCTCGAATACAAGGCACAACATTCGTTCTTGTATCTGGCGTCCGTGAAAATTCTGGGAACCGCTCGCACGAGATCCAAATGTCTTTCAGGTAAAATCTCCGCAACCGCATTTTCTTTGGGGATCGTTTCTTTTCGAGATAGTGCTTCGAGAGTGCCGTAACTGATGGAATTTAAACAAAGGATACAACAAGCGTTAAACGAAGATAGAAACAGTTTTGTCATTTCGCTTTTCGGTTTTAAATGCTTTACTATGGCAATCGAACGAATTTTCGAAACCTCGCTTTGATATCCTTTGACAAAGTTATCGATGTAACGAGCGTCGAAAAAATATTTCGACAAGACGTCCATGTAACTTTGAGTGGACGATAAAAACGTCGCGTTCGGTCGCCAATTGATTTCAGCCTTGTCGGAAAAGGAGTAAACAAATTCGAGAAATTTGACGCATTTGACGTAGCTGTCGGGAAGCGTACGTCCCATTTCGCTTTGCATGATTTCGTATAATTTTTTATGAGGGTGAAAAGCCCATAAGATCCACGTTTTCGGATCAAAAACTTCTCTGGCCCCTTCGCCTATGGCGATCAAAAGTTTTCTAGTGCAAGGAAAATATTTTTTAGCGTTTTCGTATCCGAAGATCGTCAGCAGATCGCGATATCTCATCGCGCATACGGGCTTATAGTTTCCTTCGGTATCCAATTTTCTCTCGAAAGGCGGCGGATTTGCAATCTCTTTTTTTCGCATCTTTTCGTAATATTTTTGTCGCAAATACGCCGTGGACCTCAAATCTACGAAATAATGTATTTTCTTCCTGGGTATCTTGTGAAACATGACCATCGGTATTTTATCGTCGTTGAACGGTATCAACGGATTTAAATCGTACGCAATCTCTCTGAGCTTGTCGGCAAAAGCGACCTTGGTCGTCTCCACGTTCCTTTTCAACACTTCGTAAAAACTGTCTTTCCCAGAACCCGCAAAACCGCTCGTGGAAAAACCGGGCGTTTCCTCTGCGGCGGTCGAAAGCAATTCCTTGTAATCCTTTTCGAGTCGGCCTTCTTTTCGGTCCGGCTTTGCGTCGGACGTATTCGTTCGAGCCGCGGTAAAAAACTCGATCAAGCACGTTACGGGTTCGAACGTGGCGTGCGAATGGTTCAACAGCACGTGATCGTATTTTTCGATCATGGCCCTCAATTGGTCTTTTCCGTAATCGTAATGGGCTTGACCTAGGAGGAGATGACATTTTTTCGTTCTATTGTTCAGATCGTCCGTTTTTCCAAAATAGGCGGGCGTCGTCGTGTACAACGGATCTCCCTCCTTGGACAGAAAAACCGTCTCTTCTTCTTCTTCTTCGCAACGTTCCGAGATTTTACCGTTAAAGTTCCTCTTCTTTTTCGCAAAGTAATCCAAAGTGTGAAAGCCCACTTTGAAAATTTTTCTTTCGGTGAACAAGTGCTCGAACATTTCGCTTTCCATCATGTCGGCGTCCGAGAGTACGTCTCCCGCCAACAGCACGGTTCGAAACGCGAGCATTCCCATCTTCAATCTCGCTCCGAAAACGTCCGATTCGGTTTTTGGGATTTGATAATGAGTGGGATTGCAAGCGAAATACTTTATCATCGTATCGAGAGATTTCGAAGCGCACGTTATGGTAGGTTCGCTCCAAGTGACCTCGGCGCATTTTTCGGAGGAAGAATGATCCGTATAGCGCTTGCCGTCGAACAATCTGTAATTGGACACGATAGACACGTTAAAAGCGTGAGGATCGTGTTCCAGCAACACTCTTTCGACCAAATCTCCCAGACCTGCGGAAAATACGATGCAAGGAATTTTGTAATCTCTCAGCAATTTTAAGGCGTCCACGACTCCCGGTTTCAAATCGACGCGAATCTCCTTGTCGAAAATTTCCATCGACCTTTTCATGGTTTCCAAATCTTTCCACTCGTCTCCCATGATTTTCATCGATTGGGCGTACCATTCGGCGGCGCTTTCGGCCTTTTCCTTTTTGGTGAACCCCGGATGCGTTTCGACGGGCATGTATTTTTTGTAATTCTCTTCGAGACGCTCTTTGGTCTCTTTGGAAGAAAAGGAAGACGAGTTGAACAAGCACCAACCGGATTGAGATCCGCATTGGGTCATCGTGTAGTCAAAATCCAATACCACCAGATCGATTCCGGTTTGAAGCATAAACTTTATTTTCTCTTCGGTCTCTCCGTTTCCTACGCTGAGATAATGGTCGAAGCATTCGGGTGGAAAGGGTCGTTTGTCTTTGATAACGTGTTTAGCCTGCAAATCGATCGATGTTATTAGGATGTTTGAAAACAGTCCTTCTAATTTGCCCACGTTAAACTCTCCGTCGCGTGGCGATCTCTTTTTTTCCCAAGTCGAACCGACCATTTTTAACGAGGACAAAAATTCGGCCGATTCTTGTGCTGCGTCCTTAGGACGGTAGATGAAATTGTCTCCAAAATCTGGACGATTAGACAAGAAATGTTTTGCGTCGGTTTCTGAGTCCAAGAGAGGACAGTGTTCGGTCTCGCGTGAGACGTCGTCCGCGCATTCGTTGGACCAAGGAGAAGAAGAGTGGTTTTGGCCGGCGGAAATAATGTTGTTTATGGATTCTAACTTTTTTTTTCGAGATTCGGCAAATAACACGGTCATAACGTCTTCGCAATCGCCCGGAGTTTCGGAAAGAAGACGATTGAAAGCGTTGATTTTCGCCGTTTGATTGATTTTAAAACTGCTAGATTCCGATTGTCCCGAAGGAAAAACGACATCGTCTCCGGAAATCGGATGGGCAGACAAAAATTCTTTCATGTCGGTTTCCAATTTTAAAGACTCGTGGATTTCGGTTTCGCACGAAATGGAACCCGTACGTTCTTCGGTACGAGAAAAAGGAAGCCATTCTCCTCGGCTGGTGTCAAAGAATTCGCCTCGAGATTTGGTCGATGATGTTTGGCTGTTCGCGCGCGTCTGACTCTCGTCGGTTTCCCACACCAATTCAGGCATTTCTTCCGAATCGGAAGCGCCAGATTTTTCGCCGATTAGCAGTTTGGCGTCTAGCTGCGTAGTATCAAATTGCGTCAATTCGGATAGTTGTAACGAGTTCCAGTATTCGGGAACTTTTCGAGGGTATTCGATCGGTGCAGAGGGGATTCGAACCGTATCGGTTGTCATTTCCACGAACGGACGATCGTCGATACCGGGTACGACGCCGACAGCACCTTCGACTATCGCCGCGTTTCCGCCGGGCAAACGAACCTTTTCGTGCGTGGGCGCCCACATTGTCTGTTTTTTAACGAAAAATGAAAAACGGACGGTTTTTCATCGGGTGAAAAATTTTTTTGAGACTCTTTAAAGGCGGAAAAAAATCAAAGATAGATGTTGCCGTTTATTCAAAAAACAAACTGTTCGTAAGGACAATCCATCATCTTTTCGATTTTGGCGCCGATTCCTCCGGCGATTACGGCGATCAAGTCGCGATAATCGCGACCGTTCACGTCGTATTCCTCGTTCATGTCCACTTCCAAAATCACGAGCTTCCCTTTGAACATGCCGAAAAATTCGTCGTAAGCGGCGCATAAATCCGTCATGTAATCCAAATCGACCACTTCTTCCATGCCGATGTTTCTGGCGTTTTTTCTCTTCCAACACTGTTCGGGAGAGGCCTTGCAGTAAAGAAGAATATCCGGATGAGGAATAATGTCGAAGATCGTCCAAAAGAGATCCAAGTAAAGGTTGCATTCTTTTTCCGTCATTTGGCCCCTCTTGGTGAAAAAGAGCACAAAGATGCAATCTTCGTAAATGGAACGATCGAACAAATCCTTCAAGTTGCCTTCCGCCATGGCGGCCAAAATTTGTGCCAATCTCTGTTTTAACAGCGCGATTTGCAACGGGAAGGCGCTTTTTAAATAGGGGTCCGTTATGCCGTTTTCTTTTTTGTACTTGATCTCTTCGTAAAGATCGACCAAGAAGGGGTTCGTTTCCACGAGCTCCCGATGAACGACGTAACCGAGTTTTTCCATCACGTTGGCCATGGCCGTTTTTCCTACGCCGATGGGTCCGGCCACCGAAACCGTCGTCCTCTTGCGGTATCGCGAAACCGCCTTTGGCGTTTCGAACGTATAAACTTCTCCGCTTTTCTTTAGCATTCTTTTTCTTTCGACGTCGAGACCTTCGTCGACGCGGTGGATTTTTTGAGAACGGGTGAAAAAAATGCGGGGGATTTTTTAACGGATAGACGAAAAACAAAAAAATTGAATGATCGGGAGAAATGATAAAACCGCCGCGGTTGTCGACAATTTGGAATCTTTTCTGATACGCACGATCGTCGACGTTTTGGCTTGTCACTCGTATTCTTCTCTTGATATGGTCTCCGTCGTTCCGATGGAGAGCTCCGAAAATCGCGAAAGCGTTCAAACCTTCTTGACCGGCAGTTTTTTTGCGCGATACGATCCATACATTTCTACATTGTCGCAAATTCAAGCGGTGAAACATAATAATTTGCCTCACGCGACGCTTTGGCAAAGGAAATCTCTCGTATCGCACCGTCCCGTTCGCGACGCCGGAAACGGTTCCATAGAACTGGGGCCACCCATAGAGGTAACGCTCTCTCGGTCGATCGTCCCGCTTTTAGATTCTTTTCGAAAAGCGTCGTCGCCCTTTCCGCGCGATCAAAAAATGGTAACGTCGAGAGAAAAGAAACTCGCGGAAAATTTGAAACGCTCGAGAGAGGCCGCATTCGAAAAGATTGGCAAAAACACGATGCTTTACGTGTTCGTTTCGAAAGACGGGTATTGGTCGGTCGTGGGAACTCCCGGAATGATACCTTTCGAAAAGTTCGAAAGGTACAACGATTTTAGCGGTCATACTATGATGGTCTTGCGCGAAGGGGTCGGAATTGCTCCTTTCGAACATTTGAAGGGAGATAAATTGTACGGATGGATACAAGCGCATCCTCCTTGGAAACTGATGAGCCAATCGCCATATTCTACGGAAAACGATAAGAAAACGACGATGGACTTGATAAGGAAACTCGAAAACGGAAAGAAGACCGTGGGCGGATCGACTTGGAAAGATTTGTTGCCGCTCTTGGAGGAAGAGAAAAGTGCAGAAAAAGAAAAGGCGCCTAAAACGATGTTGCGTAAGGCGGATCAAGATTTTCCGTCGTTAAAGGCGACGGTACCGGACAAACCGATTCAAAATCGAAAATCTGGCGCGGTCGGAGCGGAAACGTTGCAAAAAAGTTTTAGGAACAAAAAAAAGAGAAGATTGGCATCGTTCTTAATGACGAGCGCCAGTTTTGCCGTAGAAATGGCAAAAAACGAAACTTATCGCGAAAAGATCGAAGATGAAAAGGAAGAGCGTCGAGTATCCGGGGATACGACCGTCGTTCCGGACCTTAAAACTTCGATCGTGCCTTTTAAAAGGTGTTATTGTCATCATTGTGGGAAGTATGGGCATTACAAGAACAAATGTTGGAATTTGAAAAAGTGAGTCGCGCTCGAACGTTAAAGAGCGGCGTCTGCAATAAATATTTATTTTTTTAATGTGGTTTTATCTGTTCGTTTTTTAATTCCGTCAAGTCGGAAAGCAAAATGAGTTTTTCTGAAAACGTACGATTCATTCATGATAATGATTCTAAGCGATCAAACGCAAAACAATAGACAACGTTAACCGGAATTTCATTTATTCATCGATTAAAGACAAGTTATCTTAGACGCAAATTTTGCCGTGAAGCTCTTGAGACCATTCTTCCTCTTTTCCTTCGGGACAGGTGCAATCGATGGACAGTCCTCCGTCGTAACCGGGATTGCATTTGCAATTGCCCATGATCGTGAAGGTGTTAGGAGGATCGGTGCAAGACACGGTGGTGGGATTTTGAGGGCACATTTTAACGTCCCCGTTGAAGCAGCGACCTTCCAACACGCACACGTCCAAACCGCTGGTGACGTTCTTTTCGACGTGATATCTCTTATCGGGACAGACGCAATAGTCCCTATTGGAGTTATCGGAGGGATCGAAATAAGGGTTGTTGATGAAGGTGGGATTGCATTCGCAAGCGCGGGTGGTGGGATTGCAAACGTAAGAATCCCCGGAAGAAGGGCATTTGTCTTGCGAATCGCAAAGCAAAAGTTGACACGCTCCGTTCTCGTAGCGGTAGCCGTTCTTACAAATATCGTCGTAATGAGGAACTACGGAATAATAAATGTCGTCGTATTGGGCCAAGTTGAGGCATTTGGCGTTCGCCGGCGCGGGATCGCTACAAGCCCCTCCGACCAAACAACCGTCCTGACAGACGGGACCGGTTTCGTTCGTGTGTGCGCAATGAATTTCCGGATGTCTATCGGCCAAGGCCAAATGCAAAAGGCCGCATCTCGCCGTGTGGCTTTGCAGGGGATAAGGGCAAACGGTGGGGTGGGCGCTCCTTCCGTCCATGGCGACTTGACAGGCGCCGGCGTTAGCGTAGCCGGCGTCGACTTGCATGTAGTTGCGCCCGTCGATCGGATCGTTCTTGTTGCATCGCGGAACCATGAGAAAGTTGCAAATGACAAAGTTGGGAACGAAGCCGCTGGCCATGTCCGTCAGTTTGGGCCAATCGCTGTCTACGATGGACAATTCGGAAGCGGCCCTTATCGTTCCGGGTTCGAAGTGAAACACCGTTTGAAGAGTGAAACCTCTGGCTTTGACGGTATAATCGCCAAGGGTGACGTCGAATAAAATGTTTCCCCCTTGATAAGCGGTGATGACGACGGTATTGTCGTCCTCCCATTCGTAACCGACGGGATCGGCCAACACTTGAATCGTGGTGGTCATTCCGAGCAAACCGTATTCCGTCGCGCCTTGGTATCCGCCGGGATGATTTTGGAAGGTGCCGACGTAAGAGATGGTATGTTTGTAATTTTCCGTAATGTAAACGGCGCCGTTGTACGCCAAATCGAAGGCTTCCTGACTTCTGGTACGATTGAGAATGTTTCTCACGGTCAGCGAAATTCGAAGATTTGCGAGGGTCTGATTGGACGGAACGAACGTTTGGGTTCTCTTTCTCGCCGGGACGGACGAAAGAGGACACATGTTTCCCGAAACCTCGTAATCGCGAAGCGAGTATCTGAGTTCGTTCGCGGTGAGCGGACGATAATAGTCCTCCCAAAAATCCGCGTTGGCGTTTCGAAGCGTCGCGGCGGCGTTGGTTTGTAAGAAGAAGGAGAGCGTTAAAATGGCAAGCAGCAAGGAGAGCGTTTTCATCGTCGTCGTTTAAATTTGCGAAGCGGTGATCGACGATAATCCCGTGACGAATTGTTTGGATGAACAAAAATGTTTAACACGAAACGATCGGAAAAAATCTGGGAGATTATATCCAAAAATGGCGTTGTTCAGGAGATTTTTTGAGTGTCGGACGATTTGAAGGGCCGAATTGTGAGAACGCGCCTGTCGTTTTGTAAAAATTGTCTTTTTTTTTATTTTAAGCGTTTCTTATTTGATGGTTCTCGTAAACCCAAGAACGAGGCGTCGATTTGTCGGTACATAAAAAGAGCATTTTTTTATTGTTCTTAAAGAAAATGTGTTCAAAGCGACTCAAGTCACTTGGAAACGATCAATTCGGAGCCAAAGTTGATGCATTTTAATTCGGAAATGTCCCCGAACGCGTCGGAAACGAATCTCAACTTGTCTTCGGATCTTTTATACGCTTTGAAAAGGCTCTTGTTGTATCGTTTCAAGTCCGAAGACGAAAATAAAGAAAAATGAAGCGATTTCGCGTCTTCGGAACCGGCGGGAATTTTGATCGCCGACGTTCCTTCGGCGTCTTTCAGCGTCGAGTATTCGTAAACGTCGTTCACGATTTCACTTTCACATGAAAAATCCAAAGCTTCGCACCAAAAATTGCAAGCCTTCGATTTGACGTCGATCTCTTGGCGGTCCGACGATTCGTCCAATTCGAAGCTGATTACGAAAAATTTTGGTTCGTTGCCCAAAATGTCGTACCTCGCATTCTTCACGTTAATCGAAGGAGGCATCGCGCAAGACGTTTTGAACGCCGAAGCGACTTTTTCGTCTTCGAATCCGTCGGAGTATCGCGGGTCCGTATTCACGAAGACCGTAAAGAGCGTCAGATGCAAAGGGAACGTCGGATTTTTTCCTTTTAACAGCGACGTTCTTTTGGCTTCCAGCGCTTCGTCGATCACCGGAGCCTTGACAAAGTACTTTGAATAGCCTTCGAATCGGGTGGTCATACCGATAAATTTACCCGTAACGCGTTAAAAAAATTTGTAATTCGATGCTGATTTGACGAAATGTTCGCGCTATTTCTTTCGAGAATCGAACAATGACTAAGATGGCATCATACGACAAACGATCAGCATTTTTCGAGAGAATGATACGATATTTTATTAATGAAAAAAGTTAGCATCAATCGCGCACGATCACGTAATCGCAGACGGCGGTCCTGCAAATCGGACAAGTGTTTTTTCGGGAGACCGATAAAACTTCGGCGCAAGGAGAGCAAAAATTGTAATGTCCGCACGGTATCGCGATCATGGTCCTCTTATTATCCAGACAAACGGCGCACGCTTCTCCGGGTTCCGCGACGGTTTCTTCGCTTTCTTCGCGATTCGATTCGTATAAATTTTCCCTAGGTTCTTTCGGGCCGTACCTTTTGGGTTTTTCGTCGCCGTTCGTAAAAAATTGATTCGAATCTACGCCGTTTAACGCCGTCATCAAGTCTTTTCGTAACGATTCTTCGGCCTTAGAGTGAATACAACGCGACGATAAATATATCAATATTAGTAACGCGATTGACCAAGCGACGTTAGCCAACGCGATTGCTAACGGCGGGGGATATTCTTCTTCCGAGAATGGAAAAAACCTCGAAAGAGTGAGCGGATGATTTTCGTCTCCCAGCGGATAATGTTCGTCACAAAGAGAGAGATTGGCCATCGGCGTTCCGCATAGTGGTGACATATAATTTGGCGCATTTTTGTGGTCATAATTCGGCGACGTGAAAATCATACAAGATAAAAGGTATATGAGGTCGAAAGGAGCCACAAAAATGGACATAAAGAATTGGATCGCGATCAAGAATTGTATCGCGTATGCAATCGTTTCGTACGCGTCCGTCATCTTCGTTTTCTCCGGTCACGAGTTTTTAAAAACATTTTTACCTCCCGCGCTTGTAAAGAGTTTTTTACGACGTATAGGGTTCAAAAAGTTTATTTTGACCGTTCATTTAAGTCGTTTGTGTTTCTGGGGCGAGCGTAAAAAACGATCGACAGTGTCGATAAAAGATAGATATTTTATTAAAAAGAGAGTCGTATTAAAAACGATTTTCAATCGTGCACGGCCATGTAAGCCGTGATAACGGTCCTGCAAATCGGACAATTCATGTTTTGAGTGATCGACAGGTCGTCGACGCAAGAAGAGCAAAAATTGTAATGTCCGCACGGCACCGAGATCATGGATCTCCTTTCGGTCATGCAAACGGCGCACCTGTCTTCGCGTTGAGCGTCCTCGACGACGTTTCCGTCGTCGTCGTCAAACTCTTTTTTTTCGACGTTTCCGTATTTTTTCCACGACGCGTTTTCTTCGACACAGAATTCGCATAAATTCGGTCTCGGTCTGACGCGCCCGTATCTTTTGGATCCTCCGTTGCCGTCCGTAAAAAACTGATTTAGTTCTACGACGCTCAAGGCCACCAACAAGTCTTTTTGTAACGATTCGTCGCCCGTATAAAAAGCACGAGACGTTAGAGACGCGATCTGATCCAAAAATCCGGCCACCAAAAACGAAAATAGCAAAGCCATTTTCCGATGCGTCGAAAAGAAGAAGGATACCAGAGAGGGACATTTGTAAAAACAACCGGAAAGAACGAGAAAAGAAACGCAAAAAGAATTGAATATCCAAGCGTGGGAGGCGTAATATATAATGAAATGAGAACCTTCAAAAACAGCGATGGCCAGATAGTGTAGGACACATTGTATGACGCGCAACCCATCGAAAGGAGGTGCGCACGGCGTTTGGAAATGATGAACGTTTATCATAAAATACGCGTTGATCGCAATTACAATGGACCAAGCGGCGTTAAAAATCGCCGAAAACGTACACATGTTATCCCAAGCGACGAAAACGCGTTCATTTCTTTGAATTTGAGTCGAATACGATATCAACTTTGGTAATGCGAGAAACCAAGCAACGCCGACCCACGCGAACATTAACGTCCACCGCGTCCAGGCGTGGTTTTCGTACAACGAAAAAAAACTCGAATATATCGGCTGATAGCCTTCGTCGCAAATAGGTTCATTGACAAATGACCCATACATTATCGATATAAAATCCGTTCCGGTCTTCCTGCAATCGTAATATGGCGACGACGAAGGCAAAATGAATGGCCTATCGTCCGTCGACGCGGGCGATGCGATATCGGGAGGAAGTGTTGATATGCAACCGGGAAAAAAGATATAGATGATCGCGTTCAAAACGTTGATCAACGTTTTGATCAAGAATCCGACGAAATTGTGCATTTCGTCGCCCACGATGCATAATGCATCGTCCGTCATCGTCATTCGTTTCGGTATCTGGGGTATTTTAAAAACAATTTTACCTGCCGACGTGTACAAGTTTTTTTTCGACGTGGCGGGCCCAAAATAAAAAGCCAATCGACGTTTTGCGTCGTTTGTATTTTATACGAGCGTAAAAACGATGTCAGATTGGATTTGGACCGGTATCGATAAAGTGATAGGATTGAATAACTTTTTTTCGGTTTTCCCGCCGTTGGCGCCTCCGACGCGTTACGAAAGGGCGAAAGTCTTTGACCTGCGTGCGTATTGCGAAGGTGGACAATACGTGTCCACCGGGGCTAGGGCGGCGATAGAAAATGCGGTCGTTTGCGTTAAACCGTTCGAACAGCTCTTTCATTTTACGGGCGATTTGGAGACGGTAGCGTATTTTCAAGATCAATGTGCTTTGGCCGTCGTCTTTGAGAGCGACGGCGAAGACGACACGTCAAAATTAACAACGCCTTCTATAATCAGACTGAAAGATTTGGAATCCAGATTGCGACCACGTTTGAACATATCCGAAAAATGCGCCGAAGCGTTGAAAGAAATGGACGCTAAAAGCGGAAAAACGACGGCGTATTGGGAAATTTACGTCAAGAAGGATTATTTTTCCTTGTTTCTCGATTTGCGATCGGTACGTTTGTTTCAGTTCGGCGACGGATCGCTGTCCAAAGCGCTGAGCGTCAATTGTTCGGATTCGATACTGAACTTTAAAAGGTTGTCCGGATCTACCGTCGTTCGGTGCAAAGGAGAGTCGTCCGTGATAGCGAACGGAGAATGTAGAGGGAACTTGCGGGTGACGGGCGAAGGCAAAACCGACGTTTTCGTGCGCACCGCGACGATACCGAGCGCCTTGGACGTTAACTTAAAAGAAGGCGATTGCAACGTATATTATCCGCTCGCAAACGGGGACACGTATTTGGAATTTAATTTGGAGGGCCAACTCGGGACGGTGTTTTGTAATTATCCCCACGTCAAAACGGAGAGGTTGGGAAGGAGAAAAGTGGAAGGCATGAGCAAAGAATGGCTCGCATTTGCGAAAGAACCGAACCAAAGGGCTAACGTCAGGGTCAAAACGAAAGGGAACGTTAGATTTGCGGAATGGGGAATGTCAAAATTGATTCTCGATCAAAATATGGGGTAGTAATTGATAAAAAAACATTTGTTTCGTTTCGCCTTTACAATAAAATTTGGAAAAAAACTTTTTTATAAGGGTCGTTCGTGTAAAATGGCCACCGAAGGCAACGTTCAGTTCGGCGACTGGAAAAGTAAAGCGGACTTTATGGTGTCGGAGGAAACGTTGAAAAAACACGTCGCCGCGGAGATAAACAAATACAAGCACAAATTCCCCAAAAGGGACAAAGGACAAAAGAAAAAGTATTGGAAACGAATAGACGACGTGTTAAAATCGGAAACCAAAGGCGCCACCCTTCCCGTTAATTATACGGGCGCCTATTCCGGCGATTCCATTTCGACTTTTGGAGCCGTTCATTTGAAAGGAGTGGTGTTGGAATTGAGATCGGGGCACGTTTCGCCCTCCAAGTTGGACGTCTATCATCTCTTGTCCGGGGGCGTCTCCGGCGAAGGAGGAAGATCCGCGAGCAAAAAATTGTCCTCTTCCGAAACATCTCCCGGCGAGTGGACCGAAGATCGCATAAAGGATACCGTACTAGAAAGGGTGGAAGCGGCCCTGAAGCGCACCTCTTCCGTCTATTTGAGAGAAGCCATGACGGCGGGAGGAAAATATCCTGCGGTGTTAAAAATGGTGCGCGATTGCGACAAATACGCTCCGCCGGTCCATCTAGAGCTGCCAAACATTTACGTGGGAAATTACAAGGAAGAAACGGATTTGTACGAAGCTTACGGAAGAGGCGAATTACAAAAAGATCCCGTCGCGATCGTGAGCAACGGGGGGAGCCCAAAATCGAGCTTTAACAGGGGCGATTTGCTCGACGACGTGGAAGAAGGCGAAGATCCCGAAGAGGCGGAAGACGAAAAAGAAGAAGAAGGTTTCGGAAAAAGGGGAAGCGCCGCGATCACCGGAAAACCGTTGTTGAGCATTTACGATAGTTGTCTGGAAGTGGAACAAAACGCGAAAAGAGATGCCGGAAAAAAGGAAACTCAAGAATTGCGAGGATTTCAAAAATACCAATGGTTCTTGTGGGACAAGATGGTCATTTTGGACGATTTTAACGGCATCACGTTGGACCTTTTCGACGGAGAACTGTACGTCGAAAAGAAGAGAACGTCGACGACGACAACCGCTTCGAAAGGAAAAATCGAACTAAAATCAGACTTTCACGTAAACAATCCGAGGGTCGCAACGTCTGCCACCAAAGGCGAAAAGAAGGTGATTTACGGCCTAAAAGATGCGATAGAAAAAGAGCACAGAGAACCGAACGGAAAATTGGCCGACGTGACCTACCACATGTTGGGCATTTTTGCAAATTCCGTGGCCGACGGGGTGGCCAAAACCTCTTCCGAAAAGCTCACGTTTTCGGTTTTTGCGATGCCCGTTCTAATTTCTCTTTTTAGGCCCAGAAACGAAGCGCGCTCCAAATCGTCGGTTTCTGTCGAAGGTTTAAAGGTTTCGAACTTGCGAAATCGTTTCGATTACGAACATTCTTATCTTTTGGGGCTTTTACAACGTTTTTACGGAGAAGGAGACGTTCAACGATTGGGCAAATGGGCAAAATCGGAAGGAACCAAAGTCGACGCGAGAAGCAAAGCGAGAGACGAAGCGATAGCCGAAGACGTTGAATTTTACGCAAACATGACGGACGAGGAGTTTCTAGCATTTTCGGAAAGCGTATTTTACGTGGTGGAAAATTTGCCCAGAGCCGGATTAAACGCTTTGATGCAAAAATGTATAAGGTTCAGGTCGAGATACGTCGATTTGGGCGTATTTTCTCCCGAATGCGTTTTGCCAGATAGTTTGGAAGAACGAGAAGGACGAGGGCGGGTTTTTACGGAATTCGTTTTGGCGTGCGTCGTTTGCGCTCACGCGATGTTGCCTTGGAGTTCGGATCCGACGTTGAAAAGGGCCGTAGGGGGGCTGGAATCGGCGTGCGAAAAATTGGCCTCTTGCTGTTTAAGGGACGCTTCCGTCTCCGAGGCGGGCGAGGACGTCAAACGCTTTTTGAGGGCTCGCACGCGTTCCGGAAAAGAAGGCGTGTTTTCTCCCACGAACGTGTCCGGATCCGTTCAAGAGGGACATCTCGGACAAACGTCTAGCGATTGGATTTGGAAAGTAACGTGGAACGACATTATTATTTTACTGGGAAATGCGGTTTTTCTCAAAAGGGCGAGAGGATCTTGGTGGCCGAGTTTGAACGGATTTAGGAAAATCGTGTCGATAGCTTTGAACGCGTGGGCGTGCGATAAGGCGTACGATTGGCAAGATAAAACGGAGGAAGCAAAATTGAAACTGTCCGAAATTCAAGTCTTGTATTTGAACGCGCAAGCAAAAGACGATTTGGAACGCGCGCGAGAACGTTCGGAGGAAAGCGTCGAAGACGATGACGACGAAGAGATGGAGGAAAACAAAGAGGAAGAGAAGAAGAGAGTTGCTAAAAAACCGGAAACTGCGTCGGATTGGGCAAAAGAGATCGTACCTTGGTCCAGATTGAGAGCGATCGACGAAACGTTTCTTAACGTAAAAGCCGACAACATTTTTGCGAGAAGGGAATTTTACGGAAACGCCGCGTCCTATTTTAGGGATCGATTGGGCGGGACGCAATCGGATTTGGAATTGTACAGGAGAATCGCCATTTTGAATCCCAAGCAAAAAGTTTACAAGTCGCGATTGGGGTTTCCTTACGTTTCTTCTCATTTTACGGCGATGGGGATCGAATTATGCGTAGACAACGAATACGTTCCCGATTTGGCCAAATTTTTCGTGAAAAACGATCTCGTCGAATTGAGAGCGAACACTTACGAAGCGTCGCGCAGGGGGGTCGTTTTGCCGAGGTTTTTTGCCGGTTCCAAAGGCTATCCGTATCTTTTCAAAGTTTTGGACGCGTGTCATTGGGGATTGAACCCTCGACTGACGGAGGGAAGACTAAAATCGCACTTTTTGAGATCGAATTATCCGGACGACAAATCGGCCGAAATCGAAGGATGGGCGGATCCTTTGAGAAGGAAATGCAAAGAAATTCAAAGGGTCGTTTTGATCAATCAATTCTGCTCTCATCCCGAAAATTTTGCCGCATCCGTGAGCGAGAGGGGCAGACGAAGACAGAGGAGCAGCGTTTCCGGCACGACGATATCCGTCACGACCACCGCCTCCGCTTCGGATTCGCGAATCAAAGGAGCATTGTTCGTACGATTACCGCGTTATTTTACCAACAAGCAAGAAGCGCCCATTTATTCCGGTTTGGGGATGGAAAAATTCGATCCGTTCTTTCGGTTGAACAGGAGCGACGTTTTGGAACAAGGCGAAGACAGTCCGGCCACGAAAAAGTTGAAAAAAACGTCCAAGGACGAAGAGACGAGATTGTCTCAAACCGCGATCATCGAGCCCCTGAATCAAGAGTTGATCGCGGGACTCATGGGATCGTACGTCATCATGCTCAGGAACGAACAGGCGGAAGCGGACAGACGCGCCACCTACTCTTTGAAGAGAGCGACGAGGGCCATGGAGAGAGAATATCCGAAACCTCCGGAAACCAAAGGGCGGCGCCGGCTGGCGAAAAGGCTCGGCTCTTTTTTTTCATCTTTTCACGTCTCGAAAGAAGAATCGGAAGGTGGAGAAGAAGAACAAGAAGAAGAGGAAGCAAAAACGAGGAAATACAAGGAAACGTATCCCGTTCCCAGGGTGGATTTGACTCCCGTGGCCGAAAATCCGGCCACCTTCTTCGTTAGCGAAACGAGACCCGATCCCAGAAAAAAAGACAACAAGAGGATGGAATACGCGTTGGAATTTTTCAACGAAATGGTCTGTTTCTCTTCAATGGAGATGACCCTGCCCACAAAAGTCGTGCTCAAAGAACGTTCCGAAAAGAGCGGTCCTGGTAAAACCGCCGGTAAACACGTCCGGTTGCTTCCCGGTCTTCCCTTCGATCCCGACTCTCAGTTGGGTAGCGATTCGTGGCCGCGAACGAAAGACGCGTTGCACGCCTTGTTCGAAAGGGTTTACGCGGGATCCGTGGCCGATTCGGAGGACAAGACGGTGTCTCGATTTTCCGACGTTTTGATATTGGTGGCGGAATACATTTTCAACAAGACTTCCGTTTTGGTTCCCGTCGATACGGACATGTACGGAAGGCCCAGGTCCAGGTACGAAAACGACGGGATATCCTTCGATTGTCACTGGCCCACGGAAGAAAAAATCAAGGCGGATGAAGAGGCGAGCAAAAAAAGCGGAGGAGAGAATCAGAAACGGTGGATAAAGGAGGCTTTTTTCAATTCGAAAGGAAACAAGAACGTCAATCCCTTTTTCTTGGACAAGATTCGCGACTTTGACGTTTGGGGAAGGAATTTCTCGAACTACTTATCCAGAGGAGGAAGCGGAGCGAGGAAAAATCCCGAAAAAGTGGTCGCGAAATGGTGTTTGGTGAACGGATCGTTTTTAGGCGATTTGGTATTTTATCAATTGTGGCAAAACGAAGACGTGCATCGTTATTACGAATTTTTGGTACGCGAAAAATCGCCCCTTCCCGGCCCTCAAAAATCGAGCGTTTCTGCCAAATCGGAAGGCGAAAGCGAATCGACTTACGAAACGTTTCACAAGGAGAGAAGGTTTTTCGAGAACAAATTTTTCATGTTTGGAGTCAGAAACGCGGGCGTTTCTGTGGCGGCTTCTTCTACTTCGGAAGAAGGAGACTTCGAAATGGAAAAGACGGAACGATACGAACCGGTGGATCTTTCGAAAACGACTTGGGACGACGAGTGGTTGGCGGAGCAGAGAAGGAGAACTCCAAAAAAGACATTTTCCGCAGAAGGAGAGGACCGGGACGAGGACGAAGACGAAGGCGGAGACAAAACGTCTAACGTCGCTTCTTTGGAAACGTATTTGAAACGTTTCAGGGCGCTCATGTGGAGAACGTTGGTGAATTCACCTTTGGCTTCGAAAAGATATCAAATCAATCCGAACGGCTACGTCGGAATGTTGTGTTTGAACGGATTGTATTTTATGCGTTGGTACGATCTCTTTCAGTCCAAAACCTCGCCTTGGATGCCCAGATTTTATCCCGTGGTGCAGGCCGCGGATTCGTCTCAATATTCCTTGTTGACCGCCCCTTCGTTGTTGAAGATCGTCCCGACGAGCTTGAGCGTAGAAAGGAGGAGACATCTCGACAGAATTTTGGAAAACTCCAAAAAGGTTTTGGATCATTACAGAAAGATGAACGACAAGATCGTGTACGCGTCTTACGCCTACTTTTCGTTAACGTTCAATTCGGATCCTTTCGTTCAGGGTAGAGAAATTCGACAGTTGGATTACGGATTACGATCGGGAGAATGGAACGTCGACGTGGTAAGAAGGGCTTATTTGAGGTTTTTTTCCATATGTCCGGTGAATTTGATGTTGACCAAGATCAACCGGGAAGGAAACGGGGTAGAAAAAGTGGTTTCGCCTTACGACGGCGACACCTTTTCGTTTTTGATTCACCTCACGCAATTGTTTCCGGGCGCTTTCGACAAGACGGCGAGGATTGCGAAGGCGTTGGGTCATTTTGTGGTTTTCGACAGGATCCTATATTCGCACGTGAGGAGATTGTTGAGCGATCTCGTGTCCAAACACAAGGATCCGGAAGGACCCGGGTCCGATCTATTGTCCATGAGCGAAGGAATCGTGACCGCGTCTTTGAACAAACACAACATACTTCCCGTGGAAAGGGTCACCTTGGCGGCTTGGTGGCCGGAGAGGATAGAATACGGTGCCATCATCGGCGATTACGATTATCCAGAAGAAGAAGAATTGGAAGCGTTGAAAATCGAAAAAGAAGCGTTCGAGAATAGGAAAAACATGGCGCACCAAACGAGCATCATAACGAAAATGGTGAGCAACAAGAACAGAACGAAATCCAACGATCCTTTGGCGAGAGACGCGCATTTTATAAACATGCCGGTGGGTTCCGGAAAAACGGGCATGGTCATGGGTTATCTCTCCGAGCTTTTAAACACCGGCGAATTGAGCAAAACGATCGTTTATAGCACGCCCACGGATCCGGTTCCTACGTTGATAAAAGAATTGAGAGCCTACGGTTTTTGCATCAATTTGGTGACCACCACCCAAAACGAATTTCCCTACAAGGAAGCGAAAGCGTCTTTGTTGCTCAAAGAAAAGGACAAAGATGACGACGACGACGACGAAGGAGAAGAAAGATCTAAAGAGGCGAAAAAGAAGAATGTAGATCAAGCGAGCACCTTCAATTCTGGGATCGTAAAAATTTGGAAAAAGGCGGGCGTGTACAACGGTTGGTTTACGGTGAACGGTATGGAAGAAGTCGCTTACGCCTACGAAGGACCCAAGAAAATGTTTTTGGAAAACAAGAGCAAAAAGAAGGAACTTTTAATGACGATGGGCGCCGGTCAAGAAGACGCGGAACTCTTGTCGAGGTTCATGCCCTACGTGGTCAACGTCGTGCATCACGACCATTTGAGACACATTTCTGCGGAAGCGATACAAATGCTGGCGGACGTTCCGGCGGGAAATACGAATCCCGCTTACGCCGCTGAAAAGTACAATTTGAACGGCGATTACGCTTTCACTGCAAAGTGCAGGAGAGGAGGACCCGGTTACGTTTTCATCTGCGACGAAGTACACAAATTGAACGTTTCGGCCGCGACGCAAAAGAGACACGCCGGATTGAACCTTTTCGAATATTCGAATCATTCGGTGGCCTTGACGGGAACCGTGATCGTGAACAAGGATTCCGTCATCAACACGGTCGAATGGTTGAGACCCATGAACGCTTTCCCTATCAACTCGGAAAACGTTTGGGTCGCCGTGAAAAGCCAATTGACGGAACCTTTCGAAGACGATCTGATCAGGAAAAAGATGGTCATCGATCTGAAAAGGGGGATGGTGAGCAGAAGGGCTGACATGAACGATTGGGACGAATTGGTCGCGTACCATTTGGGAAAACGGTCGGCGAACGATTTGGAGGTGATTCGACAGTACGAAAAATTGTGCTTTTTCGATCCCGAACGCGGATTGGCCGGAGACGAAACCACGCAAGACGTGGCCTTCATAAAATCCCCGGAGGGAGAGGAGTTGGAATACTTGCAAAAATGCGCCTCGATAGAAAAGAAGACGAAAAAAGGCGGGTTCGAAACGTTGTTCGATCCAAAAACGAACCTGTTTTATTTCAATTGGGGTCCCGAAGAAGACGAAAAGAGAAAGCTCATCGTGAGCAAGATGGTAGAAAACGCGGGGGCACAAAAGGAATTGGGAAGAGAATTATGGAAAAAGTACGAAAAATTGTGCAGAGAAAAAGTGATCATGTACAGGACCTTGGCCGAAGCGATGAACGAAGTGCTGGAAGGCAATAGGGTCTTGGTTTACACCTCGAACGCCGCCCAATGCGAGCTCGCCGCCAAAACGTTGTTGGCTACAATTTCGGAAATGAAGAGAAAGCACAAAACGTTGCGAGAAAATCCCAGGTTTTTCCCCAATCCGAAATTCAACGTGAAGAGTTCTTTGGTCGGGTTCGAGTACACGCACAAAGAAGCCAGCGAGGACGAAGCAAAACAAAAAGATCACAAAGTGACCTTCATGACGATGAAAAGCGTGGAAGGATTCAATTTTAGCGCCGCGAACGTTACCATCACTTCCGTATTTCCTCAAAGCTTGGCCAGCGAGATTCAGGCGGAAGGGAGAATCGCCAGAACCGGTCAAAGGAGACCGGAAGTAAAAATAATATACGTTCTTACTTATGGGTTGACCGATTGGTACAAGAAGAAGGTGCAAGCCAAGGGCGATGCGGCGAGAATACAGGCGGAGAATAGCAAATTTAAAAGCGGGAAGGCGGGTAATTTATCGTTTGCGAAGGGTTTGTGAGAGGGGTTTAAAACGTAAAAAACATAAATTTCTTTATTGTACGCATGTTTTTAAGACGATCGACAAAAAAGACGGTGTGTGGTCTCTAATGCGCATACGACCAACTGACAGTACCTCTTTTTCATGGACACATGTACAAGTGCATGTATTTTGCAATTAAATTGTACGGGTGAAAAAAAGGAAGTAAACATGTCCTCTAAGAAAACCAAAAAGTCGCGCACCTCCAACACCACCAAAAAACAATCGGAGAAAGAAAGGGCCAAGAAGAAGGAGATGATAGAGAAGAAAAAAAAAGAGGAAAGGAAACAAGAGAGACAGAGGAAAAGGGAAAAGAGAAAGCAAGAGAAGGAAGCAGAAGAAAAGAGAAGGGCGACGGAGAAAAAGGAGGCACCGTGTTGCGCCTTCGTCGTGGAATTCAGGGGGAAAGTGACGATCATGAAAAACGCCTACGGCCGAGATTATAACGCCGAATTTCGTTTCGACGACGTCGATCCGAAGCTGCCGTTTTATTTCGAAGCGAAGACCTCGGAATTCGCCGGCAATAAAACCGTGACGCCTTACGTGGGATTGATACACAACTGCCATCCGCCCACTTCCTACGCCTATCTGTTGAGGACGAACAACAACGAAGACAAACGCGAAACTTTGCCTTACGGAACGTGTCGCAAATTGTGCGAAAAGGATCCGAAAATGAAGGGAGTGATCGCGTGCGGAGGAGGTACCGATTTTCAGTTGCGCAAAGTGTGCAAAAGCGATTTTCATTGGCCTTTGGGCATTCCCAGCTTGAACGTATCGAAGATGATGAACGCCGTGTTCGTGCAACCGGGACCCAAATTCAAAGACGAAGATTTTGGCTGCGTGTCCGCCGAACACGCCTTGTATTTGAAACGCAACGGAATAGGTCTCGCCAGAGTGGTCCATTTTAGATCTGCGGACATGAAGGCCGTTCTTCCGTATTCCATCGCGCAAAGAATTCCCCCCGGCCTCGTCATGACGATAGATTTGAAAAAGAGCGTGCTACGTTTGGTGAGGACCGAATGGAAGGACGACTTGCAAACACCCGGGAGAAACGTCGATGCGACGTTTTCCGATTTGGAAGATTCGACTTGGTGGTCTAAATTCGACGACGGAAGCGACGACACGACGTCCGTTTACGAGATCGATTTTGAAAATTCTTTATTCGCTTTCGTTCTGCTGCCGTCGTATAACGTAATTCCCGGGGAACCCGGTTTTTCCACGAAGGATTGTGAATGCGGGTGCGACGGAGATATCGGCGATAACGACTTCGAGAAGTGTCACGAGAAGATGGGAAACGTGGTGACCCTCAGCGCTTCGAATTATTTTAACGACGGAAAAAGAGAATTGGTCGCAGAGGATTCGGTTTACTCGATGGCCGAGATTCGAAAAAACCATTCGGGCATGCGACACATTTCTCGAGGCGTCGCGTCTAAAAGCGAAAAGAAATGCGTATTGCCCGTTAACGTGCCTTTTACGTTTATCGAATCGGAAAGAAGAAAGGCTACGGTAAAAAAAGACTCTTTTTCCAACAAAAGAATATTTTCGTCGAACGGCAACGAAGAAGGCGGAGAAGACGAAATAATCGGCAGCGACGCGGTCAAAAAGACAAGTAAATACGAGGAATACAATTGTCCCGGATGGTTGTTCGAATTTGACGATCCCGAAGCGCTGATGGACGAAGCGGACGGTCATTTAAAACGTAAAAGTCGCGATTACAACTGCCTGCCGACGAAGGAAGAAGAAGAATGCAAATTGTGGTCATTGTACAAGCCGAATCATTTCGAATGCATCGCCACGACTTTCGTCACAAAGAAAAACGATCTCCCCCAAAATACCGCTTTTTTGGCGTCCCCGAATAAAGCGTTCGTTTGCATAAACGCGCCCAATCTGGAATGCTTCGTGACGGAATTTCAATCCAAGATGAATCACGATTTTAGAGCCTTGAAAAATTGCGAAGATCGCAGAAAGTGGTTGGCACGCGCGTGTACCCATTTTTACGCTCTTCCTTACGGTAGTTGGTTCGTGTTGGACGCGGACCACGTGGCAAAGTCTATGAACGGAGAGGAGACCCAACGCGAAACGGTCGAAGCGTTAGAAAAACGTAAGAAGAGGGAAACGCAAAAGAGAGAAAAGACGGACGAGCCGACCTCCAAGAAAACCGAAAAACGTGGCGGCGACGCCGGAAGCAAAAAGAGAAAAAGAAGTACGTCGGAAGAACGCGAAGAGCCGGTCAAAAAGGCCAGGATTTCAAAGTCGAAAACCGTCGAATCGGTTAACGTTGCCATCGAAATTCCCGTCACGACCTCTACCACGACCACCACTACCACCACCACCATCGCGCCGTCTCCGACGGAATCTGCTGCGGTCCGTCTTTCCCCGCCTCCTCCGGTCGTTCGAAACTTTCCGGCTTATCATCCGCTATCGCCGCCTCCGCCGTCGACGTCAACAACGACGATGTCAAACTTCGGCGCTCTAAATTCCGATCAGCCTTCGAGAGTGCACATCCCGCCTCCGACGGCCGGTGCGCCCATCGCGCCCGCTTACCCATTGACGGCCATCGCTCCGGTCACAATGTCGACTCCCGTAGTGGCACCGTCGTTACTGCCGATGACGCCGTCGTTTTTTGGAAAATTTCGTAACGTCGGAGATTCTGCGTTAATCGCGCCTATGGCACCGTCGACATCCGGTACTCGCAACATCGCGTCTCCTCGGGGTACCTTGCGTCATTCCAACGCGACGGGCAAGCGAACGAACGCGGGAAGTACCGACGCGAAAAAACCAGAACATCCTTCGTTCGACTACCTTTCTCCAGAACAAATAGAAATTCTGGCGGCAAAAGAGAGGAGAAAAGAGAAGGAGCTCGTATTAAAAGAACGAAAACAAACTCTCAAAGAAGAAAAATTTAGACGCGAACAACAGCAGAGACTGGAAGAAAAGATGGCATCCCTTACGAACGATTCGGTACAATCGGGGGACAAGGCGTCCGTAAATGAACAATCGTGTGCGAAAAACAATGGCGTCCTCGTTATCGATGGGGATACGAGAGAAATTGTCATTTCTTGATTAATGTGAAAATAAAAAATGTCTTTATTATTTGGTTTCAATTTTATCATTAGAAAGGAGTCGATCGTCGTTTTCGCGTAACTTTGGCCTTTTCGAAGGAACATCATGGTTTTCAGATTCTTCTTTGCGTCGTCTTTTGTTCGACGAATTTTCTTGTTGCGATTTGGTCGATTTTGAGTCTCCGATTTTTAGTTCTTCGGGTTTGGGTTTGGATTTTTTTGGGCCGACTTTTTCTTTCTCTTGAGATTCTTTTAAGAGTCGTTCGTAAAGTAGATCGTCCGATTCGAAGAGTTTTTGAAATTCTGGCGTTTTAACGTAATTCAAAATTTTCGAGTCCTGAGGGGATTCGTAAAACCATTCCTCGTAAAAATTGGGAGGAAGTTCGTATTTCCCGTAAGATTTCTTGGGGTGAACGGGAATGTACGTTTTGGGATCGTCGAAGGCGTTCGGGTGCAGGTTCAAAATGAAGGACTTGTAAACTTTTAGGCATCTGGTGCGTTCCAACAGGTAAGAATAAAAACAGAGCTGCACGAAATACTTTGTACAATTGGTGCTTCCCAAATGTTCGGTACACGGCACCGTTCCCATTTTTCCCCAATTTTCCCATATCATCCAAATCTTTTTCGATCGTTTGTAATCGCACAGCACGTATCTACCCTCCTTATCTTTGAAGACGGCGTCGCAACATCCGCCTATGGGCGTTTCCGAACTGGTCATTCTTTCCTCCAAAAGAATAGGCATGTAATCGGGATGGTCCAATAAAAATTCTCTAAAAGCGCGTATTTCGGAAACCTGCTCGTCCTTCTCGAAGGGATACCTTTCGTCACGTTCTCCAAAATAAAGAGGCAAAATGACGGCCCAATCCCACGTCTGAGGAGACCACGTTTTTCGCCGAAACGCCTCTTTCGCGGCAACGTTGAAAAGGACGTGGTTAGGTAAAGCTTCCTCTCCGTGAGTCAAAACGATAATGTCGGAAAGTAAAATTTCCAACATTTTGTGCATGCGAGTTCCCATCGTTCTAGATTTTTCCCAGTCCTTCAAGATTTCCTCCTTGTTCATGTTTTCGTATTTCGATTTGATGATGCCTTCGGCGATCGCCTTTGGCAAGTATTCCGCGATGGCGTCTTCGTCGAATTCGCCCATGATCTTGCCCAACACTTGGCTCACTCGCCTGTATCGCACGTCGGGCCAATCCTCATTTTGATAATACGCTTGATCGAACGAAAGTTTAACTTTTTTGGGTGCCAACATTTGTTCGAAAATCGAACGACGATTCGTCGTTGCGTTTATTTATCTCGGCGCGCAAAAAATATTCGATAAGGACGGGATGAAAATTTTTTATTGGGAGTCGTCCAATCCAAAGCCTTCTTTGATTTCCTTTTTTGCCTGTTCGATCTGTTCTGGAGTGGCCGGAACACCGAACAACTCTATGACAACCTCCGTAAGGGTGTCTTCGTTTCCGGTATTCGATAGTCCTTTCCAGTAGTCTTTTGTTTTGGTTTCACGCAATTCTTCATCATCGTCTTCGTCGTCGTTTTCGTCTTTTGTTTGTGGTGCAAGTTTATCGGCGGAAGGCTCTTCGTCGGCGAATATCGTACAGCACATGCGAGCGTACATGTCTGTTATTACCGCCGAATCGCCTGGATCAGGATAATGAGAATACGACACCACCGCGCGATTTTTATCGTCCGGATATGCCAATGGATATTCTATCGCTAAGATTTTTATACGAGTAAATTTTTTGAACGTATCGTAATAACGATACGTTTGGCCCACTTTTATCGGAATTTCGTCGATCGAACGAACAGCAATCTCTTCGTTAACGTGTCGATCGGACATAAAACCGAGCGGATCGAAAACCAGGTCGGAAATAAAATTCGTGAGTGGTTCTGTAAGAAACAAGGGGTCGACATGTTCAAATCTTTGAAGGCGGGCCAATTTTTGGACGTGCTCCGAATATAGAACGTTTTGCGAAGGTTGGTTTTGATCCGATGACGAAGAGGCGTTTCCCATCCGTTTTTTTGTCGAAAAATGGTAAATGTGTTTTCATTCATCGTAGGTTTGTTTTTTTTTGGTTCGGTCATGATGGATTTTTACCCGCGTACGATCTACCGCTCTTGTACGAGCGCATGACACAAGGATAAAAATAAAAAGGAGCATGGAAGCTTCATCTTTAACGCCTTTAGAACGAGCTTTTACGTTCGCTTCCGCCAAACACGACGGACAGGTGCGCAAATTCAGCGGTAAACCGTACGTCACGCACCCTCAAAACGTTTGCAACATTCTCACCGACGTTGGAGCGTCTCATGGTTTGACGATAGACGAGGGCATTATCGTGGCGGCGATGCTTCACGACGTTTTGGAGGACACCGATTGTACCAAGGAAGAGATTGAACAAATTTTTGGGACGCGCGTCGCAAATTTGGTTCTTGCGGTGACCAACGACAAGGAAGCGATTTCAAAAGTCGGTAAAACGGCATATCTCGAAGAAAAAGTGAACGCGATGAACTCGGACGAGCTTTTGATAAAGTTGGCGGACAGGTTGGACAACGTGTCGGACGCAGGAGGAGACGATAATAATGATTGGCTCGTGGCGTACGCCCAACAAACCAAAAGGGTGTTTTTCGATTCCTTTCGCAACGAAGCGATTCTGGGTCCCTTACACAAGAAGATTTTAAGTAGAATCGGCGAGATCGTATACCGTTCGGACCCGAAGCGCGCTTTTGTATTTCATTCGAATTTATTGAACGTCGATAAGTTCGCTTCCTCGAGGTCTTACACATGCAGCGCTGTCATAAAATGTTGTATACCCGAAACGACGGTCTCGATGGACGATTTCAGTCCCAATGCTTTCGTCGCGGGGCAAAATTCTAGCGATATGGTATATTACGCCGACGAAACGCCTACAGATTTTGAAAACAAGGACGCGCGTTGACGCGAAGGGTAAATAAAGAGAAAATTCACGAGTTGGCTTCATTAGGATCGCCGATGGTAACCTTAAATCTCGGTCGTTTTTTTTTCGATAGAAACGAAAAAAATATTTATCGCCTCGGAAATCACTTTCGTGGTCGGAAAGGACTACATTAGCGTAACATTTTCGTCGCGACGAAACGATCGGAATCTTTTTGGAAAAAAAATGCAAAACCAGATGCGAAGGGGACAGCATTCTAGTCCGCAGGCTAGAAAATTACTAAGGATGGCCGAAGCGAACAACAAAACGACGAAGGCAACGAGCGTTTCGAAAGCAAAAAAGACGACCGCTGCATCGACCGCAGGTCGTAAAAAACAACAACAACAACAACCGATCAAATCGGTCGCTCCTTCCGTCGCCAAAAACGCAGGCATCGTAAAGAACGGAGTCAAGCGCCCTCAAGTCAAGAAGGGTCCGAATTCCACCGATAAGAGAAGGAACGCTTCATCGTCGAAAAAAACCAAACAAACCGAAGGTGGAGAAGAAGGAGGCGAAGACGGTCGTTCTTCTTCGGAAGAAGAAGAGGAAGAAAAACCAAAAAAAAAGAAGGGGTCGGGAAGAGCGGTCACGTCCACGATGATACCTTTTGCTCCCGACGGCGGGGGGAAAAAGGAAAATTTCAAATGGGAAGACATGATCGCCGTCTTTTCGTTGGGACTCATGAGTCCGACCGAAAAATTGTGCGGTGCCGACTACGAATGGATCAAATTTTGCGCTTGTCCCAAAAATTTCACCTCCTTTTCGTCGATGATGATGAAAAGAAAGGGTAAAAAATCCAATTCGAAAGCCGTTTCCGAAGGACATTGCGACCAATCTTCGTCGAGCGCGGATGCTTCCCCCTCCTCGAGGGAACCTTCGCCAAGCGGCGCGCCGACGCAATCTTCCGTGGTCGTGGCGACGAAACGCGGATCTCTCGATTTTACAAAAACCTGTTGTTTGTCGGAGCAGGAAGTGTCCGGATCCGGCGTCGTCGTGAAAACCGTAAAAATCAGACAACACATCACCGCGGAACACTCGGGGGGCCTCTCCATGCTTCCCTCCGCCATAGGCGTCTCGGTCCAGCCCATAGGTTTCAAAATGTCGGAGAGGTCGGATTCGAAATCTGTCGATTTTTCCGCACCTTTCAGGGACGATCAGAAAACGGCGGTTTACAAGAAAGCGTCGTTCGACGTTTTCAAGAACAAATGGTTGCCTCATACGGAAAGATGTTTGAGCGGATTGACCCTCATCGCGACCAAAACCGACGAAGGGGCGCGAGGGATCAATTGGTATTTCAAATTGGTTCCTTCTTACTTTTTCAAGAGTCAAACGGCAACCGAAGAAACCGTTCGAAAATTCGACCTAGACCAAAATTATGCGCGCGGCGCGTGCGTGTCGCACATAAAAGTCTCCGCAGACGACAAGAAGGAAACGACCACGCCGATGGTCTGGATTCCCCTCATCGCGGACCCGTTTTGGCATCCGGATTCGAAAGCGAAAATGTGGTCTTCCCGGGCTTCCGACATGGCGACGAGAAATCCATTGTTTTTCGACAATTACAAAAAGAATGCAAAGTTTTGCTTGGAAGACGAGGAAACCAATCTTCCCGAAGATTGCGGGTTTAAACCTTATTACGGAGTCTATTTCGAAGCCAAGAACGCTAAGAAAGCTTTGGCGGTCGACGGTTCTTTAAATTTGAAAGGTCTGCTTTGCGACTACGAAATGGGGTACGATTCTTTGACTTTTACGGATGGCGTTTGGTGGCCGGTGGCGAGGGAAGATAAAACGTTCAAGGCGATGCTCAAATTCACCAAAGAGATGGAGTCGCAAAAGGGGTCGGACGATTTGGGAAACGTTTACAAGACGTTCGAAACGCCTTACAAGCCTCCTTTTTCCTCTTCCAAAACCGATCGTAGGAGACGTAAATCTTCCCCCAAAGAGAAGAATAAAGGCAACGAAGACGAAGATTCGGAAAGTGCGAGACCGCGACGTAAAAGTGTCAACGGAGGCCCTTCCCCCAGGGTCGAGGCGCTCGCGAACCCTTGCAAGAGACACAGGGACATTTTTATCGAAAAACACGGCGACCATCGATTGATAGTCAGCGAAAGCGCAATGACAAAATTGAGAATTCAGTTCGACGCATTCTCGGCGGATCATCGCAAAAAACAGGAAGGCGAGGGAACCAACACCGACGGCGACGAAAATTGCACTTCGATGAGACACTTCGTGGCCATCTCCAGAAGCGATTGGTTCGTAATGTATCCCAACGCGATGATCGATTCGTTGCACGATTTGGCGGAAGAATGGAACGTTTTTAGCGCGCAGAGAGGCTCCGGAGGGGAGACAGCAGAAGTATCCGACGTTATCTCTCCCGGTCATTCTTCGAAGAAGGGCGGCCAAAAATCTAAAACGACCTCCATCGACGCAACCACGATCAAAAATTCAAATCCTAAAAAGATTAACCAAAAGAGACGACGAGGAGACGATGAAGATGACGAAGGAGAAGAAGAAATTACGCGCGATTCTTCGTCGAAGAGAACGGTAGAATCGTCCGACGAGGACGATAGAAACGACTACGAAATCGAATGTGGAAGAAAGGATGGTGATGATGAAGAAGAAGAAGAAGAACAAGAAGGCAGACACCGCAAGAAGAGAAAATTTTCGACCGCCGACGTTTCCAAATTATTTCAAGTCATCGAAAATCAAAATAGGGCGATTCGAGAGTATCGAGAATTGGCGAAGGAATGCAAAATAGCTTTAAACAAACAAACTTTGGCGATGGATGAAATTCAAGAAAAGCTCGGTTTGATTCATCCCGGTAGCGTTCCTTTAGTATTAACGTTGCAATCCATTTTTCATCAAAATACTCATTTATTCGAAAAATACATTCCAAACAATCCAACTTTTTCGAACGAATCAACTTCTTCGGTATCCGGAGCTCTCCTTCTCGAAGGAAAAAAGGCAGACAATAACGCCGAAAACGCTTGGCAATCTTTATACGCGCAATATAAAGGCGACGCGGTTTCCGAATCGGAACTTCAACCGATACATCGCGCATCAGGTAAAACGATTGGAATTTTGAAAACGATGGGCGATTTTGACAAGAGTAGCGGCGCCGTCGTTTCGAATAATCTTGCGAATAAAAATTTAACCGAAAATCGTCCCGTCCTCGCTTCGGCACCGTCCGGTCGGCTCCCTCAATCGTCGTCGCAATCCGATTTTTCTTTGAGCACGGCCACCTCGGTGCCTTTCGTCAGGGTGGATCCTCCTCCCACCTCGCAAGCCAGAACCTCGTCTTCGTCCTCTTCGGGATCTCCTTCTTACGGACAAGGCGTGCATCGTTCCCAACCTCCGGCCACCACGACCAGGCGAGTTTCGACCGATCAAAAATTGGGATACGCCGCGATGTTGAATCAAGGCGGCGGTGGTGGTGGTGGTGGGAACGTTTCAGGCAGTAAAACGCCCTCGACGAGAGGCGGCAAAACTCCGAACGGGAGAGACTTTTCGCCCGCTTATCAAGAATTTTTAAATCAGGTCCACCGCGATAGAGGGCAACAACAACAACAGCAACGGCCGGTCGTCACTTTAGAAGTCCCCTCGGCGCCCTTTAACCAAGGTTTTTCAAAGTCCTCGTCGTCTTCGGGGTCTTCTTCGTCTTCTTCGTCGGATTCGGACTCGTCGGAAGATTCTCACAAAATTTTAGTCATTCCCGTTTCCAATTCGGCGACGACGGACATGCCCGTAATCACCAAATTCAACGTGACGAGCCAGGATCCGCTGACGATCCCAAAATCGAAAAATTATTTTGCCAACAACGAAGAAGATGGCGATGGCGCAATGTCGGCAACGTGGGCTTTATTAACCTAATGAGCAATTTCTTCGATAAAAGAATGTTCCTTTGGATCGAATGGATTTCAATCGAAAGGAATTACGAGGATAAAAAGAAGGATCCTCGTATGTGTGTGTGTGACGTGTAACGTATTATTTATTAAATGCATATCTAAAAATTGAGTCTTTAAAATTGAGTCATTTCGTCGAACCAACCGGGAGATCCGTCCCCGTTTTGAAATGCGGTTCTATAATCCCACAACTTATAACACGTCCCCGCCAAGGCGAAAAGGACGATGCACAAAAGAAGAGAAACGACTATCAGGGGCCCATTTTTGCACAAACCGTCTATTTTAGCACCTTTCTTAAAGAATCCTTTCGCGAACGCTTCCGCGGCCAAATCGGAATCAATGTCCAAGTCCTTGGGCATCGGCCAATAAGTGTTCAAACAATCCGCTATGCAGTACTCTTTGCCGATCTCTTCGGCGCTGGAAAAACCGTGACAGGCTTGATCGTATTCGTAACAGGTGCTGGGGGTGGCCGAGTTTAGATTGCAAATGTTGTTCAAAAATCGGCACGACAGTTTGGGTGGACATTCTTCGGTGGAAGATTTGGAAGCGCTGATCATCACCAAATCGTCCCACTTTAAAGTTTCGCTTTCGTTCAAAGGGATAACCAATCTGGATCCGTCGTAATCGATGTAAATCACTTGTTTTCTATTGTAATAAAGACTTATGGTGTGCGGTGCGGACGTTTTTGTATCGAAGAAATAAACGTTTCCTGGATAAACTTTGACGTGGGTCACTTGTTTTACGTTTCCTCCGGTATAATTACCGGAACGCTTGGTGACTTTCGCGTGGGCGTCCAAAACGACGTCGTAATAAAAGTCGATGGCATAAGGAGTAGGATTGGAAATGTAAGCAATGTGTCCTTTCAAATGGACGAATTCAGGTTCTTCGTCGGATTGGCTGTCGTTTTTTATTTTCTCGTATTCCAAAGCGTAAGTGCATTTTACGAACAGTCCGCATCTTCCCGCGCTCGTTTCTTCGTCTCTGGACCCGTAAAAACATTCCTTGAACTTCCTGTCTTGGGTCAACAAGACGGTATTCGTTTCGTCGGGATCGCCCCCTTGTCTTTTCATCGTCGTCGTTTCCACCTTTAAATCGATTTCCGAACGAAGGCGATCGATGGAAGGTTCTTCGGGAGATGATTCTCCGGATTTTGCAACGACCGACAAGAAGGCTATCATCGCGAGAATGCCGAGCGCTTTCATCGCCGGGCGGTTTGATTTTTTTTGCTGGAAGAAGCGGTTATCTATTTTTAAAAATTATTTGCGATTCGTCTCTTGAGGATCAAAATTTGAAGATGTGGGGTCGATTTTCGATACGAGAGAATTTTTTTATTTGCCTAAAAGTGCGACGAGATTGGGGGAGAGTCCTGGAGGGCCGTGACAACGTTTAATTATCATAAACGTCTTTTCTTTCCATAATTCTTTTACAGGGCCGACACGTTGTTTATCTTTCCAAAGGTATGCCAATCCGGTTTCGTCTTGCGTCACGAAGGTAACGGGGAAAGATATTACAGATTCGCAAGGATCGTTTTTGTTACCTGAAATTTTGTAATACACGGCCGTCCCGTTTCGAGACGCGTGATCTTTAGAATAAAAACCGTAGTATTTCGGCTCTGATTTATCAAGCGCGGGGATTTGGTATTCGACATAATGGACCATTGCAACGACGACCAGGGCCGAAAAAAGCGGCACAAATTGGCACGCATGTCCTACGTCGATCATCTTTTTTATTCACGCAAAAATAACGGGATAAAAACAATTTATTGCACGCAACACGTTTCTTTTTGGGCATTTTCTTGCTCAAACTTTATTCTTTCCGCCAAGTCAGCGCCTTCGTTTTTTGCGGGAGCAAAGCCCCGTTCGGCGGCCAACTTATAATATTTTAAAGCTTCGTCGTAATCTTGGGGAAAACGGTCTCCGGTTTCGTACATTTTTGCAATTTGATATTGCGCCGTTATGTGGCCGACGTCGGCGCTTTCTTTTAAAAGCGTCATGGCCAACTCGATCTCTTCGGGTTTGAAATTTCCATCGAATATGCGTTGCGCAACTATCGTTTTAGCCGGATTGTAGCCTTTCCCTGCGGAATAACGGTACAGCTCGAAAGCTCGTTCCGCATTCTTTTCCGTCCCTATGCCGAATTCGAGGCACCAAGCTTTGTGAGACGCGGCGATCACGCATCCGAAATCGGCGAGCGCATCGTTGTAACAACCGAAAGCACGTTTAACGTCTTTTTCGGCCCCGTATAGTCCTTTCTCGTAAAGTAATCCGAGTTCCGCCTTCGATAAGCCTGCGACGGCATACTGAAGGCCAACGTCTCCAATCAACGATTGCGACCGTTTTCTGCTTTCCGAAAATGCCTTTTCAAAGTAATACGTGGCGGATTCTTTTAGAGACCATTCGTTAAAAATTCTGGGTATCCGCGCCATGAAGCCCAAAGCGAACAGAGTATAAAGATCGACGATCGATTCGAAATCCGGATCCGACGACAATAAAGAAAATCGCCCAAAATCTCCGTTCGATTTTAGAGAATCGAAAATTGCATTCTTGGTATTCATGTCGTCGGGAACGACGCCGTTTTCGTTCAAAATGTGATAAGAGAAGATTCCCGATTCGGCGCTTCGTTCTTCGTAAAACGATCGAAGTAATAACGGTAGTCCTTTGGCGTATTTTCCGTGTAAACACGACGTTAAACCCTTCTTGTAAAAGTCCTTTTCTTGATGCTCTTCCTCCGCCGATGTCGATTGTCCCATTTGCGTTTTTTTTGATCTACAGACTTTCGAGAGTTTTTCCCGTCGCTTATTTTTTTTTTGGAAGGGGCATACGCAAAAAATATTCGTTTTGATGCACTCGAAAGCGATTTGATCTTTTCAAAAGATATATGTCAACGTGCCTTTCTTGCGGTCGAATCAAAAGGGTCGATCTGATCTTCTTTCCGGCCACCTGTTCGAGATGCGACGTCGTATCGCTTCTATGCGGCGCCTGTTTAAAAACGAGAGAAGACACGAATACGAGCGACGTCGTGTACTTTCCCATCGATGTGCCTCCTCCGCCAGGGCAAGAAGATCCGATAGAAATTGGCATCAATATCGTCGTTTGCACGGCTTGTACGAAAGCGTAACAATAAATAATATACGCGCATGAGACTGTTTTTTTGAGACAAAAAAATGAGAGAAAGCGTCTTTCGAGACCAAGAACCCGAACGATTCAAAGAGTTGGTGGAACGCGACCGCGACCGCCGATTGCGGTCGTTGGAAGACTCGAAAAATGCGCTAAAAGAAACGGGGGTTCCAGAGTGCTTTTGGCGATACCTGGATGCCAATTGCGAAAAACATTCGGCCGGCAACATGTTGGGCGCCATTTTCGACGAAGAAAAAGACGTCATAAGGAGTATCAAAGATAGCGTGGACGCGCAGGTTTTTCATATCATCCCGAAATACGGCAATCACGTTAGCGTGACGGTGGACGTACGAGACAAGGAGACCATTTTGTTTTACATTGGCGATAGTTTGGATGAGGAAGAATATGAAACCTACCTGTCGGAAACAGTGGAAAAAATAAAGGATAACGTTTGATCTTAAAATCATCGCGTTTTTTTGCGATCGAAAAGGTGCAATAAATTGAACGTGTCGTATTCGTTTCGGTCGAAACGCGAATAACCCATAAAATTCGGACAAAAAATTGTGACATGAGCGGAACGACGTACGCCAATCGCGCCGGTTATACGAGAGAGCACATCAAAAAGTTGTTCGAAAAACATTTTGGGAACGACGAAGAGCGGGCAAATACAATTCGTGGAGCGTGCGCATAGAAGACGACGAGGGAAAGAAGGGCATTTACGCGGACGACGAGAAGGGGATTGAAATTATCGTTTCGAAAAGAGTGACGTGGGTCAAGGACGATTACGACGAATTTACGTTTTGGAAAGTTTCTTTGAACGGCGTAACGTTGGAAGAGGATCACGATTAAATGATGAGGGTTTTTTTTATTACGAATAAAAACTTTTTACAAATGCTTCAAAATCCAAAGCCCATTTCTGCGCCCAAGGCCGCAAACTCGTCTTCTTCTTCTTGAACGCTTCTAGGTTTCGGAGGACCCGGGCTGGCTATCGCCGTCGAGGGAACGGAAGGTAAAGGCGAAGGATCGTCCGGTAAATGAATCTCTTCAAATTGGTCTGCCAAATCGCTTTCTAACAACAAATTCAATTCGTCTTCCAATTCTCCCTCGTCTAAGTCGTACATCCCGCCTATCGGGGAAGAAATGGCTTTTCCAATTTCTTCGGCCGTTTCCATTTGCTCTTTAATGTCGTCCATGGTCTCTTCCACCGTGTCGACGTTCATGTTACGATTTAAACCGCTCAGCGTGCGAGCGCCTTGAGTTACGGCGTCCAAAATGGCCGAGTTGGTCGCGGACGCTTCTATGGTTCCCAATTGAGTTTCTATCGTCAACGCCGCGCCCCGCAATCTTTCGATTTGCGTTTCGTACATTTTCTTTCTTTTCAAACACATCAAAGCCGCTCTTTGGTTTTTGCTGGCCAACTCTTTTGCGGAAACGAGTTCTTTTTGCACCTTGATTTCCAAAAAGTGTATTCTCTTGTCGGTCATGTCCACCGTTTCTCTCAACTGGTCCATCGTGGACTGAGGGTTCGCGGCGGGAAGTTTTGGAGGTTCTGCGGGTGCAGCTCCGAACAAACGCAACAAGGCCATCTTCGAGGGAAAGAATTATAAAACCGTTACTTATAATGAAAAATAATGTAAACGTCGGGAATTTTCATTTTTTGGCAAGGAGGATGCAAGCGACCGAGGCAGAGACGGACGCAAAAGTGAAAACCATGGCGTCTTCGTGCTGTCCGAGAGTTCCGGAGACGATTTTTACCGCGACGCAAACGTTCAAAGTCGATCAACACGTTTTAACGTTCGTGGTGGGCGGAACGTTGTGGTACGCGAACCGATTCATCAAAATTTCCGCTTCGATAAAGGTGGAAAAATGGATTTTCTGTATAGAAGAAAACGTTGTCATGAGCGGTTTAGCCAACCTGGATCCCGCATCTTTAAATTCGAACGTGGCCGTGGGCGCTTTTCGAGACGGCGCGCACTACACCTTCTTTATGATCCAAAAAGTTGTTAACGAATCGCCGAATTTTGAGCCATTTTCTTTTCTATTCGAATGGATCACGGCCCAAATATTCCCCATATTTTATCCGAACGGTTTTAGAATTCCAGAAAGGCCCGATTCTATAAAGGAAGGACAAGAAACGCCGGCACGCACGACCATTAAAAGTTTTCCTCTCGAAAACCCGGAAATCGTACCCAACGACCTTTCTGTATCGGAGTTTTTTTCGAAAAGAAACGACAAATAAACGTCATTTATTTAAATTTTGACCAATAATACGCTTTATACAAGCAAAAAAACATTATCCATTGCATCACGGCCGTCAAGCAGAATATGGGCATAACGTGGTCTTCGGCCCGTTTAGGTCCATCGAACATGACGATCCTGCCGAATTCTACGTACGCTTTGAGGTTGGAAATCGTTTCTTGCAAGCCGTATTCGGGACATTTCCAACCGCAAAAACCGTAAGGCGCTCTCGGCGCGCCGGGAATAACGTCTCCGATATACGGGTGGATCAAACCGCCCGTTCCGGCCATGTAAAAATCGATAGCGGCGAATTTTACGATACCTCGGGCGATTTGAATGGTGACGGCCATCGCGAGCCAGTGCAAACTAGGCGGATAATCGTCATTTTTATCTATCGTCGGCGTCGACCTCGACGAAACGTCCAACGTCACTTTATATCCGATGATGACCATGAGTAAAAAAGCTAGCACCGAATGCGCAACAAAATAATTTACGTCGTCCAACAATATGGTGGACGCTAGCGCAAAACTCAGCCACCAATAATGGTTGGGCACTTCTCTTTGCTTTTCCACGTATTTCGTCAACGTGCTCCAAAATACCAACGTGAACCAAAGCAACCATATCGTTTTTCCGGCCAAAGTGGATCCCATCCTGGAAATTTCTATAGGAAGATAAGGGACCGAATTTTCCAAATATGCGCAAGCGGACAATGGTAGCACCAACCAAACAAAATCCAATATCGCGTCTCCGCCGAAAATCGCTTTTAACGATCTTGGATATCTTGGAAAATCCATTTTTTTGGAAAAGGCGTCTTGATCAGCGATAGTTCGCTTAATCCTTCAAAAGACGCATTTTTTAGGAACCGCAGAACGATAAAAAAACAATCTTACGGGACGCGGTTGGGAGGTCGTGAGGGCCTAGCGTTTTTTAAAATCTCCGATATGAGCAAAAGAGACGGAAGAGATTTGAAGAAAAGCGACCGACCGACGAAAAGGATTCACAAAGAATCGGATCCGGCGATCGTCCCCTTTTTTTCCCCTCCTCCTTCTCTACCGCGTTCTGAAGAACGCGTGAAAGAATTGAAGAACGTTTGTTTGGAAATGGCAAAAGAGATTGTAAATCTAAATGCCGAAACGGAACGATTGTTGCGAAAAAAACGAGAAGCAAAAGAAGAGGAGGCCAAAAGATTATCGAAGGCGCAAGGCGAAGACGATTTATTCGGAAAACGATTGAAAGAATACACCGGAGCGGGAAAAGCCTCCAACGTCAAAACCTCTAAGAATCCGACGTTTCTATTCGACGCCGAAACCGATTTGAACTTTGTTGGTAAAATGGACGCGTGGTACGCCAGTACGGGATGTAGAAAGGTCTGGACTTCTCCGATACCGATAAAATTCGAACATTTTTTGTATTGGATGTACGTGACGATAGCGAACTACCATATAGAAGTGGTTTCCTCCGAGTGGGCTGGACTTTATCCTCACGCTACCGATTGCTTCGAAGAGTATCAACGAAAGGCCAGAAAGAGAAATTACGAGTGGGGGTATCCACTGCAAGTGGAAAAATTTAAAGAGAAAATTGCCGTCTGGTTGGGCGGTTCGGAATATGAAAGCGATTGTTATACGTTGAAATTTCCAAAAAAAGAGGCAAAACGTTTCTCTACGACGTACCAAGAGTTTGAAAAAATTTTAAATTTTCCAAAGTTGAAATTCAAATCGGAAGGCACGACGTACGACTTGTCGGATCGAAAAGGGGACACGTACGAAAGTTCGATCATGGCAGAGATAAATAATTTGTTTTTGCGTTAAAAATGTCGTATCTATCAATGTCATTGAATAAAAAATCATTTATTTTCGTTTATAAAATGAAGAATTTTGATCCTGGGTCCTAAAGGAACGTTCATAAAAATTAGCGCGCTTTCCGTTAACAATCGAAAAGAATCTTCGTCAAATTCTTGTTTTTCGAATGACTGTATATATTTTTCCAAGCCCAACTTTAATAATACGCGAGAAACGTAATTGGAATTAGGTCCTTCTCTTAGAATTTGATCGTAGTCTGACGATGAGGTCGTCGAAAGCGCGTCTCTTTTGGCATTATCGGTGCACGAAGGCGTCCGAAGGTCCAATTCGTCCCTTATGGGTTTGTACGAATCGAAATCATCCGAAATATTTATGATTTGTTCTTGTAATATCTTTTGAGATGAATCGATTGGTATTTTGCGTTCCACTTTCTGAGTACAACCGGAACATTGCGATGGGCTCGTAGGAAACGCAGAGATCGTAACGGGGCCAAAATGAGAAGGCACGGCAAGGGGGGAAGAAGACTCCTTTACCGTAAAGTCGGCGATGGAATCGATACTTTTTTTTTCTATGGAACATTGCTCGCAACGATCCCTGTAACCTTGTTTGGTTCCGTTCTTTCTCAGCGGTTTGGGTTGTCTGGGGCGATCGCATCCCAACACCTTGCATTCGCGAGGCCCTTTCGATCTCATGTCTTCGGAACATTGCGAACAATATTCGTTATATCCGTTTTTGTTACCATTTTTTTGAACGGGACGAGCTTTTCTGAGTCGATTGCAACCTTCGGTTTTACATTTCGGCGATCTATTTGGGGGACTTCTCTTTTTTGTGGTATCGTTGGTCTTTGGCATTCGATAAACTTTGATGAAAAATCGTCTCGCATTAAAAAACTGCGTTCCGTTTTGATTTTATTTTAACGTTTATCGGAGCATAAAAAATATCAAGCTTTGTATGTACGTATGATTCCCACTATGGGCGTCCTGCACATGGGACAATAAGGAGATGGTCCGTGATGTATTTGAACGGAACAATCGTAACACAAGGCCATGTGGCCGCTAAAAGAATGAGAAGAGATAACGATCGTTAATTACCAAGGATTAATGCACGTGTTGATATCGTTTCCAAAACAAACTTTGCATTTACCGTCTTCTTGCTCTTCTTTTGTTGACAACCTAGAACGGAGTTCCTCGTGAAGGGGAGGACTAATTTTTTGACCGCCGGCTCTTCTTTTTAGTTTTTGCTTTCCGACGTAACCCACATCCAACACCGCGGATTCGTCGAAGTTCGATTTTTCCTTCAATCGACAAAACTCCAATTCCCAGGCCGAGTACATGTTGGCGCTTCCAAAAACCTTTACGAACACCTTGTAAGAAAGAGTGTCCAATTCCTTTTCGCTCAAATTCGCGTCTTCCAACAAGGTTTTAAATTGACGTCTCATCAATTCCTTTTGTAAACAGACATCTTTGACGGTCTTCGATTCTGTCCACAACGGCACGCTATATCCCCAAGATTTCCAAATGTCGAACGTTTCTTTGATGAGCTTTTTTTCTCGCACCGTCGTCGAAGGAGTCATGGTAAAGACTCTTTTCACTTCTTCCGAGACTTTTGAAGAATTTACGTGCAATACCAAATACGAAGGATCGTATTTTCGAGGACCTTTCGTCGTTTTATCGTGATAATAATCGTAGCTTATCACCACGTCTTCCGCTTCTATCGGAAACAAATCGTCGTCGTCGTCGTCGTCGTCTTCTTCTTTTTCTCGTTCTTTATCGATGAGGTGTTTTCCCTTTACATTCTCTTCTTCTATTTTAAAGCCAAAGAGACCGTCTCGTAATAGATGAAGGTAATCTTCGGTGGTTCTAATTTCTTCCGCGTCGATTTCGTCCAATTCGAAGCCGAACAGGCCGTGTTGTAGTAGATGTAGATAGTTTTCGTGGCTTTCGATTTCGTGATGCGTTGCCATGTCTTCGCGTCGATTTGTATCGTAAACAAAAAAGAAGCGTGATGGATTCGTTCTAATGGACACGTTTTTTTGGATATCTACGAGCGAAAAAATTATCGATGGACCTGCTGACTTTAAAAGTAAAAAGACACTCCGAGTTTGCCACTTTGCCGTCAAGAGAAAGCGAAAGGGCGGCGGGATACGATTTGTACGCCGCTTACTCTTGCGTCGTACCCGCCAAAGAAAAGTCGTTGATCGAAACGGACATTTCCGTCGCCGTGCCGCAAGGTATGAAACGCCATTATTATTTGGCGATGACGCGATAGGGTATTACGGAAGGATAGCGCCGCGATCTTCGGTGGCTTGGAAGCATCATATCGACGTCGGAGCCGGCGTTATCGACGAGGATTATAGAGGACTACTCGGCATCGTTCTTTTTAATCACGGTTCGACGGATTTTACGGGTAAGTCGTGCTTGCGTCGAAGAATAAATCTTCAGTTTATAAAGGAGATCGAGTGGCGCAACTGATAATTACGAAAATTGCGACGCCGTTAGTCGTAGAAGTGGCGGAATTGGACTTTACGGCCAGGGGGAAAGGCGCTTTTGGTTCTACGGGAAAATAAAATACTTGTTTTTTTTGTAACGTAAACGAATGGAGAAAGGTAAGAAAAGGCCGCGCGCGAATTCGAACGAACGCTCTCAAATTGTAAAGCGAAGTAAAAAGGAAAGAGATTGGTCTAATTTAATTCCTTCTGAAATTTGGACGGTGTTTTTCGAATTGTCCGACGGCGCCACTCGTTTCGTACTATCGTTCACGACAAAATTTTGGTATAATATGTTAAAAAAAGATGACGAAAAGAACAAATTTTCGGCGGGTTCTATCGTGGACGTGTTTTCGAAATGCGGGTTTTTGAATTTGTTAGCGTGGTGGGACGATTTGGGATTTTTCCTCGGCTCCGGTGTATGCGTCAACGCGGCGACCGACGACGACATGGCCATGATGAAATGGGCGATAGGGAAGGGTTGCGTGTTGACGAGGTACGTCAGCGAGACGGCGGCTTCCAAAGGAAACGTTTCGATGCTTAAATGGCTCGTAGAAAATGGTTGTCCTACGTCGGGACTCGTTTGCGCGCATTTGGCGGTGAGGGGAGATGTGGAAACCCTAGAATGGGCCGTTATAAATGGCTGCGAATGCGGTATCGACGCCGGGGGTTACGCTTCTCTGAGCGGAAGGTTAGAAGTTTTAAAATGGATGAAAGAAAAAAATCTTTTAGTTTGCGATCGGTATTTGGTCGACAACGCCGTAAAAGGCGGCCACATGAAAGTGTTAAAATGGTTATCTATATCACAACCGCATCTTTTCTATAGCGCGAAAACTACAGAAATTGCGGCAACTTTCGGCCGATTGAAAGCGTTAAAATGGCTGATAGAACGCGGTTGTCGTTGGGATGAGTGGGTTCTCGCCATGGCGGCTCGTTACGGACATTTCGAACTATTTAAATGGGCTTTAGAAAACGGGTGTAATTATCACTTACCTACCGTTTTAGGCAATTTATCGGAAGAATATTGTAGAGACCATGAATTTTGGATGGTAATGGGGACATCATTGTCGAAAGAAGAATTACAAAAAGGAAGAGACCAAATTAAAAAGTTTATTATTCTTGAAGAATAGTAATCACCAATCTAAAGCTGCGTCTTTCGACACGACCATTCTCTTTTTCTCTGCAAACACATTCATAATTTCGTTTTACTCTATTCAAGTGAATAAATCTCGAAAGTCTAATGTTTCGTCTTTTGTGTGTATTTTTACCATATTTTCGGCGTTTTCTACGACGTTACGAGTCAAGTGTTCTATAGGACTGTTTTCCTCTTCTTTCGATTTTAACCAATAGTGCGCCTTGACGGAGAAATGAATAGAATCGAGGTCCGACAATACGGTCCACATTCTATCTCTTTGCTTTAGATATTACGGTTAGAAAAGAAGGCGGGTTCGGTTCCATGGGAAAATAAAACGTAACGTTTTTATTTGTTTTTTCAAAATATGAGGTGAATGGAGAGGCCAAAAAAGAGAAGACGCGTGGTTTCGTATGACGGCGCCCAAATCGCCAAAGGAAACGAAAATTTTTGGAACGATTTGATTCCGTTTGACGTTTGGAATTTAATTTTCGTAATGTCCGACGGTGCCACTCAATTTGTATTATCCTTCACGACGCACGTTTGGCACGATTTATGGAACGGATGGAACGAAATTGGGAAAACGTCTTCGCTTCATAGCATTGTGAAGACGTTTTCAAGGGACGGATTTTTGAATTTGTTGATATGGTGGGTGGATTTGGGTTTTTTTATCGGCACTAACGTTTGCATCGACGCGGCGGCCAACGACGATATGGTCATGATGGAATGGGCGATAGGGAAGGGTTGCGAGTTAACAAAGTGGGTAAGCGCGGCGGCGGCAGTTCGCGGAAACGTTGAAATGCTAAAATGGTTGGTTGGAAAGGCATGTCCAGCGCCGGAGCCAGTATGCGCTTATTTGGCGTCGAGGGGGGACTTGACGACCCTCGAGTGGGCCGTGCAAAACGGTTGCGAATGTACCTTCCTAACGGGAAAATACGCCGCCGAGAAGGGACAACTCGGTATTTTACAATGGTTGAACGTAAAAGGACTTTTAAAAATTGATAATTATCTGGCCGACAACGCTGCAAGAGGAGGCCATTTAGAGGTTCTAAAATGGTTAAAAACGATACAACCGTCTATTATAAGTGTACTAACGTCGACAGCCGCGGCATCTTTCGGTCGGTTGGAAATTTTAAAGTGGTTAATAGAAGACGGATGCCGATGGGACGCGTGGGCTCTTGCGATGGCCGCTCGCTGCGGCCACTTCGACGTATTTAAATGGGCGGTAGAAAATGGATGCGATTTAAAGGTCGACGTGGTTTTAACCAACGTACGCGAAAAATACACCTGGCCGAACTATAAAATACACCCGGGTATGATATCGGATGACCAAGTGCGAGAAGGAAGGAGAAAAATTGAAGAATATTTAAAAGAAAAACGAATAATAAATTAATTTTTATTTTTACCACTCCAAATCTACATCGTTCAATAAAACGGTTCTCTTCTTTTGTGCAAAAGCTTCCATAATTTCGTTTCCTTCCAAATGAACGAACAAATCGCGAAAATCCAAAGAATTGTCCTTCGTATGTATTTTTACCGTATTTTCGGTGGATTGTAATCCCAACGCGATCGAATCATCAACTTCTTTGTATTTCAACCAGTGATGCGCCTTGACGGAAAAATGAATAGAATCGAGGTCCGACAATACGGTCCACATTCTATCTCTTCGCTTGTGCACGGGGCAGGACATGAAGGCGCAGTTCTCGGGAGTCAAAACGTTTTCCGGCGATACGGGTTTGGGTGCCATGGGCATTTCGATGCAGGTGGAACAAACCACTCTATTGAACGCGTATCGATCTCTGTATTTCAAAGACTTTTTCTTGGAATCGTTTAGAATTTCGGACTTGTTGTCCACACATTTTGGACAAACGTGCACCAGCGCGTTCCGATGTTTTTCGGGAAGAATCCTTCTCAATTTTTCGAACCTCCATTCCTTGTCCTTGTAAAATGCGTAACACACGTCGCATTCGTAAACCTTACACTTGTCTCGAAGATTCGCTCCGCTTTGCACGAGCTTGTCGATTTCCGCATTTTTTAGCAAAGCTTTTTTCCTCGTATCCAATCTCCAATAAATATCGCCGTAGCCTTCCAAAATCACGGCGCTCGCGTATTCTTGTTGAACCGCACAGTAATCGTTGCCCACGGATTTTAAAAAGTCGCGTATCGAAGTGAAAGGGGAATAAGCGCAGGGAGCGTCGGTCAAAGTGGAGAGAACGTTTCCGAAGAAACCGAGCAAAAAATTTTTAATCTTCTTTTCGAAAATCTCTGCCAAATTCAAGGTGATGGTGTTTCGATGTTCCAGCACGTATCCAATCTCTTCGTTTTCGGCTACCACCACGGTGTCTCCTCTCGCGTTTTTGGTGGTGATCAAAATGCTCACGAACGTGACGCTTTCTCCCACGCAAACGTTCTGACCCCTGTCGATCATCTTGTCGGCGATCACGTTCTGTTGCGTCTTTCCTCCCCTCTCGTATTTTCCCAATTTTATGGTCGTGGTGAGTTCTTCCCAGGGAACCTTTCCCATGGCGAATTTGAGCAAAAGCTTTTTCGCTCTCAGCACCAAAGTGTCCAAAATTTCTCCCATATCGCGTCCTTCGTCCGCCTTGGACAATAAAAACTTTTTGCACTTTCTGACGAAATTGGCAATGTAAGGGGAAACGATCTCCTTGTCCGATCCTTTAAAATACCAATCGATGGGCTTGTCGGGACCCAAAAGGGCCATCATGTCGTATGTCTTTTGTTTGGTGGTCAAATTGGTCTTTGGAGAAATTTTTTCCGGAGCAAATTCGAGCCTTCCGTGCAAGTTTCCGTTGATGCTGTCTGTGCAACTCTTCATGGAAGAGAAGGCCTGTTCTCTATTGACGATGACGTGTTCCGGAAGAGGGATCATGACGGAATCCGTATTGTGAACCACCAGATTGCCGGGTCCGACGTGAAAATGATGCGTTTCCGTTTCCAAGTCGTACACGTAAATTGGCGTATCCGAATCGATCTGAAGTTTTGTAATGCTAACGATCGATTCCTTGACAAATTGCGCGAAAATTATAGTTCTCGAACAACACATGTCAAACGTAGAACCGCCGTTCGCGCCGGGTCTCAGTATCATATCTGCATAATCCAATTTCTGATATAGTAACCATATTCCAGCGCACAATTCTTTTCCTTCGATATTCGTCAATACTACCCGATCGTCGGCGTAGGTCGGCGAGTTATCATATCCGTAATCTCTCGTTTTCAAATCATGTTTGGTATGTCCAAAACCATCTAAAAAGGATTTTATCACGGATTGTTTTTCTTTAAAAAGCGCTTCGTTAACCTTTTTCTCCATGTTTTTGTTGTATAATACGGCCAAAGTATTGAGAATGTAGAGTTCGCGACTTTCGGGTCTTAAAGTCAAAAAATAGTTCCCCGGAGACCGTTCTTCCGTAATCGAAGCTCCATAATAACCTCTCGATACTCGGATGAGGTAATTCGGATTGGAATGCGGGATTCCCCACACCCAATCGTGATCTATTTTTTTATAATAACCGAACCTAAGAAATGCGCCTTGTGAATAAGCAACCTCTTTAAGGTACGCAGCAGAATGTTTGGTGTATGAAACGGGACAATCCGTAGAATGCAATAAAAGGTCGCCCTTCTTTGCATCGTTCGGAGATATTTTTTCGCAGGAAATTGTTAGTAAAGAGTGATCCGTCGTGCAATCTACGATGCCAGTTTCCGTAAATACTCGGACGATGGGTTTATTGCAAACGTGCCGTATAATAGAGTTTACTTTTGTAAAACCTCCTTTTTGCCACACGCTGACCTCCTTTTTTGGAAAGCAAACTTCCTTTCCGTCGCTTCTTAGTTCCCAAACGTCTTTTAATTCGTGATCAACGATCGAATCGATACGAGAAATGTAAGTTCGCGGTTGTCCCTCGCAAAATCGATCTTGAAGAACGACGGGTGTATCTCCGGTAACGCTGTCCCCGTACAGTACTTCCAACGCCTCGTAAGGTTTGAACAATTCTTGAAAGTTTACCGTTTGATTCCTGCTCATCATCCTGGACATTGCGCCCATTCCCACGGTGTTTCGCATGGGCGTCATGACGATGGGAACGGGATTACCTATCAAGTTTCCTTCGGATCTCAAATCGAAACCGTCTTTCAATTTCGTCTGCAAGGCCTTTTCCGGTTTCGAATCCCAAGGATTGACGAAGCAACCGGTAACGTCCTTCGTTTTTAACGTGGTTTGCATTTCGGCGTGCGTTTGAACGATGCTCAATAGTCTCCTCCCTTCCGCGGTGGTGGTGGCGGAAATTTCGGGTTTCGACAGTGGACCGTACATCATCATGAACACGCCGTAAAGGGAGTTCATAAATTCCTTCACTTCCAATTGATAGGCGTCCCAATTTTCCACCCAAGCGCTGCACATCGTTTCGCAACTGTTCAAATCCAGGTCGGGAGAAAATTTGTCGCACAATTCCAATATCACGAATCCTATGGTGGGTTTTTCAAACTTTTCCGGCACCAAAGAAGCGAATCGATTCAAGTATTCTTGTCTGTCGCCGGAAAACTGCTCTTTGAAAAATAAATCGTCTCCTTCCGGATTTTCGAAAGGCGACGGAGGGAATAGACCTATTCGAGAGAGAAAATCGAGAGTGATCTTGGATCCGGAGCTATTCAAATACCAACCCAAAACGTCGACGATCAATCGGATCGCGCTTACGGGATTCGATACGGCCTTCTTAAAGTCCGTTTCTTCCATTTTTCCGGTGGCCACGAACAATGACCACCAGACGGCCTTTTGATCTTTTCCCCATTTTCTCTCCATAAACTTGTCTTCTATGGTCGCGGGTATCACCGAATCGCACGATTGTGCAAACATCGTCTCCTTGATGTGCGGGTTTTCCGACCCACATTGAATGGCCTTTTTTTCGTCGAAAATCAGATCCCCGGCAAAGTTTTGGAAATGAGAACCGAGAGGGAAGGTCGTATAAACAAAAGAAGGGATGGGGGTGCCCACCTTTTCGTAGTATTCTAAAAGAGGCGCGGTGATGCTATTTTCGGGAGCGAGTTCGTCCGTCTTCATGATGGAAGGATACATGGAAGCGGCATCCAGAGTGATCAAAATTTGTTCGATCAACCCCGATAGAGAAGGATCCAGCGTCTTTCCTCCTTGATTACTGTGACATTCTGGAACGTCCGGGCCCCACGGTTGCGGGATTAAATGCGGACTATAAGCGAACAAATCGGTTCCTTCGGATATCAAAATCTTTTTGAACAATTTTCCGAGCAATTTGTTCATGTGAGAACCTCTGGTCTCGTTTTTTTGTTTCTTGTTGGATTTCTTGGAGCTTCCTCCCGCCCCACGTTTTCTCTTGGTTCCGACGGTCAACGAATTCTCCTCCTCTTCTCTGGCCCTTTTTTCAGCGGCTTTTCTGTCCTTTTCTTCTTGTTTTTTAAATTCTTCCACTTTTTGATGCTGATACTTTCGAACGTTGCCCATGAGTTTCAAATCGAAAGCGGTTCGAACCATTCGATCGCAAGGACCGTCAAAATTCCTAAACAAGGCGGGATAATGATACCAAAGCAGGCCCTTGTCGTAAAACAAAAACTTTCCTCCGTGTCTCATCCTGCATTCCTTCTCCACCGAAGTAACCAGTCTTCCCATCTTTCCGGTAAAAAACATGCTAAAGTTGGCTCCGGATACTTTGGTGAAACCCAGTTGATTGGCAAATTTTGCTTTTTGCGCCAAAATCATCGGAGGCAAGAGGCAATCGACGAAGTTGTACAATAGATAATTCAAAAAATCGTCTCCTCCGGCTTTCCAAATGGACGCGGCCTTTTCGTGGGAACACTCAATCTTTTTCATTCCGAATCGAAATTTTTCGTCGTCCTTGTCGTCGGGATCCGTTTGCCATAGGTCCGCCCTCTTGGCGGCGTAAGCGGGGTCGTTGTTTACCTTCCACAATTCTCCAAACATGTATTCGCAATATCCGTCCAATTCTTCGGATCTCAAAGAAGAGAGCAGAGGATAAGTCTTGTTGCATTCCTTTTCCAACGTTTTTTCCAATTTGTAAGCCATTTTTTCTGCGATCACCCGCCTAACTCGATCGCGCAATTCCTCCGCGGCGGGAGCTTCGAAACCCGCATCCGACAATTGCTGGGCGTCTTCCAGTACCGACGCCAATATCGCTTCTTCGGTCTCTTCCAAGTCTTCGTCGCGACTCTCGGAACCCTCGGAGTCCTTTTCGGATTCTAAAAGCAATAATTTTTTGATGGAAACGAGGCATTCTTTGGCCGCAACGTACAAACCGTTGTTGACCATGTCCTTGTTGTAAAATAAAGTCTTGTTTGCAATGTCGTTCAACTTTTTCGAACCCTTTTCTTTCGCCATGGCGCACATCGTGTCGTTTCTAATGTATCCGTCCGTGTTGATGATTTTACCTCCTCGCTTATCGACGTCCAACTTGGACATTCCGTTTTTAAAACACGTCAAGTTGAATTCTCCCAAATGATGCATTTTTAGAGAATGGCGGTGATAATTCCAACAATCGATGAGATAGGGGCCGTCGAACCAATCGATATTGTGTCCCGACAATATATCGACGTCCATTCTATGCAAATAAGCCTTAAACGCCATTATCATGTCGATTTCCGTTCGAAACTCCAAAACTTCCACCTTTTCGTATCTCCACCCGATGTTGGTCTGTCGAAGGAGTTCCGAAAAAAAGTCGGGATCTTCCGATTTTAGCGTTTCGAGATCTTTTTGGAAAAGCACCGTGTCTTTCGTCTGTCGGAAGGACTCGTGTTTCGACAGTTCGGCGTCCTTAAAATCTCCTTCTCCTCGTTCGAAGAATTCCCGCTTGCTCTTCAACAATTTTTCCTTGACGTTTTGAATGTGTTGAAAAAGGTCGGAGGTGTCGGATTCTGCGTCGGGATTCCTGTAAACAAAAATTTTGCACTCTAGAAAATCCATGCCCTTGTGCACGCCTTCGTCCTTTACCAAAGCGCCTATGACCGCCACCGGATCTCTGCATTCTTGTTTTGGAAAACGTTTTCTGCGCATGACTTCTTCGTACTCCGGCGTTCCTTGTTCCGGAAGCTTTATCCTGGATCGAAATCCTCTGGAGGGTTTTCCGTATCGCCAAGCCTTGTCCGGGGGGTCGAATTCGCTGGCTTGCGGAAATTTATAAATGTCTTTCGAATAGGCCGTGGCGCCGCCGGGCATTTCGCCGTCGAAACTTAATACTCTCAATTTGCAAGAAGAGACATCTTTGGTATCGCATTTTATATCTTGTAAACGACATCTAACGTTATTTTTCTTGTAAGTGGGCGCTTGGTCTTCTCCGTATCGCCTATATTCGTCGACCGTGCACCATTTGCCTCTTTCGATTCCGTGCTCGCACAAGGCGGCCAACGAAACTTCGGTTTCTCCCCCGTAAGTTCTGATCAACCATTCTTCTCCGAAATAGCGATCCCTGTTCGTTTGAGGTTGCGCGTAAGCCCATTCGTGATATTCTTTGCTACCGAAAAATTGCGCCAGGGAACTGGCCATGTACGGCGTTCTCACGTAAAGTTTTAGCACTTTTAAAAAGTCATCGTCCGGAGTGTAATGCGCCATCGTTTTGTATTTGTTCGGAATGAATTTGAAGCCTTTGCAAAAATTGGACAAGCATTCGCTTACGGCCTTTCGCTTTCCCGAATATTGATCCGTGAACAAGAAGGAAGTTTGATAATCCATAGATTTTGATATTAACGGTTTCGCACAATCGTTATCGTCCAAGTTTTCGTTCACCAGGTAAGGATTCAATAAATTTACGGTCGGTTCGTCTATAGTATCGATAAAACATTGCAATTTCCTCAAAAAATCGGCGCAATCCTGGTCGTCGGTAAATTCTCGCTTCCTATCCAAAAAAAGGTAGTGATCGAAGGGCGCGGTCAAGCAAATTCCCTCTCCTTCGACGGTTTTGCCGAAAATGAAAATCTCGTGACCCCAAGATCGCGTGGGATGCGGAATGTAATGCGTATCCAATATCTGGAACCGCAACGTCTTTTTTGGTACCGGAGACGACGCCCCCCCTCGTATCATTTTTTTTTGGCCAAAAAAAGCCCGCTACGCAGCTCTTTTGCCTTTGTGTCGCTATTTTTTGAGCATCGAACGGCGTTAAAATAAATTTTGAAAAGATCGAAGGACGGGAAAAGGCGGATTCCGGTAAATTGGCGTTTTGAAATGCACGTTAAAGTACCCTTTCCTCCGGCCGAAACCGACGAACGCTTTAAATATGACTGGCCCACTCAAACATCGCCCATAACCTGGTTCTCCGTTTCTTTGACGCGCGAAATGGGTCCTCAACGCATCATATTTAACTACTACGGGTTTGACGTGGCCCTTTCGATCGTCGGTTCTCCAATCTCGATGCCGGTCGGCGGTGTCAACGACGACGATGATAACGATCACGCCCCTGATAGCGACGTGACGTTGACGGCCGAAGTGGAGTTCCCATTCAAAGAAAGATTTTTTCCGCCACATTCGTGCATGTCCTTGTGGATTCGATCGAAGGAAGAGTCTTTGGGAAAGGATGACGGACCCACGGGAGTTTTGCAATTCGAAAACGAAAAGAGCGGGATAGTTCCGGAACCGGACGGCACGAGGAAATTTGTTCGACATTCTTGTTCTAAAAAGTTGAAAATCGTCGACAATGACGGCGAAAAAACGAGCATAGGGTTTTTTATTTACTTGTAATAAATGGATTCCAACGTAAGGCGCGTCCACGAAATTATTTCTTCTGAATAACCGATCAATAAACAAAACCCAACAAAATACGAGCAAAAACGCCACATTTCGTCCGAAGCGTGGTTGGTTCCCGCGAACCATTTGTCTTCGAGCTTTGAACACCCGTAAAAAAGAAACACCATTTCTCCAATGCTACACAAAAGAAAGACGATAATCGACGCGATCATCGTCGCCGTCTTTAAGATGCCCACGGTTTCGATCGCTCCCGTTAATTCGCAAATCACCAAAGATGCTAACGACGAGGTTTCGTTCGTCGTTAAACATTTTTCCCACACTGCACATTCGTCCATTTTTTTAATCGAGCAAGAAAAAATTCGACGTAGGAGCGCATGTTTTGATGAGATGCAACCGTAAAGAACAAATAAACTCTAAAAGTGTGGATAAATTGTTTATTAAGACCATACGTCTTAACTTTAAAACACGAAAAAATCTTCAGCCACGTTGATTTGCTTCGGATTCGTTCGTTTTGATCAATCGAATGATTCGATTCAAAAATTGGTCGCTGATTATTCTCGATTCCATGTGTTCTTCAACGCATTTTTTAATGTGCTCGTTTGCAGACCTTTCTTCTGGGCTTCCGGGAATCGTTTCGTTCCTTTTCTTCAAGAGATTTTTGTAATCTACAAAAGAAGGATTATTGTCGAAGGACAAGTGTCTTTTTTGAATGTCCTTGGAAACGTTACTACAAACGTAATCGAACGCTTGTTGAAGCAATAACAAGTGACTGTTATCGTATTTTTCGGCTTCGATGGAACGATCTCGAAGGGCTATTCTTTCGACTTGCACCGTTTCCGAACAATCGAGAGTGATGATAACGTCGGGTACGATGATCTTGTGTCTGCATTCCTCCATCCGTTGCATGTAAAGTTCGTATTGTCTGGGAGTTATCGACTTTTCTTCGTGGAGCGCATGGTGATAATAAGCGAAAGAGATGTCCCTTTCCATGGTGCTGTCGAAAAAATGCGTTTCTTCGGGATTGAGTCTGTGAGCCCATTTAGATCTTTCGGACGTAAATCGTCGTTCTTCGAACATTATCATCTGATAGGCGCGCGCTTCTTCCTGTGGGTTTTGCAACATTTCTCCAAAGTACGGGGTTATGATGGCTTCTTCGAACGCTTGGGCCGGCCGGCTCCACGTTCGAAACAAATCCGTGAAAGCCTTCACGACGGTGGACTTGCCGGATCCTATTCCTCCTTCGATGGCGATGCATTTTCCTTTGCAAACGTCCAAAAATTCGCGAATAACCTTTTGGGTAGACGCGTAACTGGGAAAGGGAGAAACCATGGATATCGTTTCGATCGCGACGGAAATGCTTTTAGGATCGATCGCTGCGCAGCCCTTTTTAGCAAAGAGAACGCCTCCCACGATCACGAAACTCGTATCGGGTTCGACCGTGTGCGGCCCCTGCGACGCTTCGAGCTTCAAAAATTCTTCTTCGTCCAAAAAAATAATTTTTTGACCTCTGACGAAAAGGTCGAGATGGTCTTCGTTTTCGACGCGCCGACCCTTCGGATCCGACGAGAGAAAAGTCGATTTTTGCTGCGGTTCGGAGTCTCGGGTGGAGGTTTTTGGTCGGTGCGCCATCGGAGCGTCGGTTACTATTTTTTTTGGGTTTATTTGGAAGGACGGACATTAAAAAAAGAAGAGGCCCGTAATACGCACGGGAAAGTTTAAAAAATCGTCTTTGGCGCCGAAAAAACGACCGATGACATAATCGTTTTTGGAAAATTATGAAGGCGCATCGCCTTTCCGTTTTTTTGGATTATTAAAAAAATTATACGTGATAGAGAAAAGACGCCCGCCAATGTCCGTAAGAATCGATCGCAAAAAGGAACGATCAGAGAGAAAGAAGACCCGACGAACCGTCAAATCCGAACCGGAAACAATTTCTGGGATCGGAAAATCTTTGGGTACCGAGGGCGTTCACATAGAAATGGAAACGGTTTGCAAAAATTTGGAACGCGCCTCTTTTTTGTTGGCGAAGACCAAATTGCAAGCTTCCTTTTTCCCGAAAAAGCCGCTAGACCTTTTTCCCGAGTCGGGTTTTTTGACGGACGCCGAAATGCGCCGTTTCGAAGAATGTGTAAAAACCGAAATCGAACCGGAAAGCAAGGCCTCGTGTGAAAGCGTTTGCGATGCGATGGCGTTTTTAAGATGGGATTGCGAAAGAACGAATCTCCAATTATCGTTGATCACGGAAAATTTTACCAAAGGGATCGAAAACGGAAAAAATCTGGATGCCATTTTGAAAGATTTGGAATGCGTGGGCTTCTTTGTCGAAGAAGCTCGACAATCCGCAGAATTGGGGAAATTTGCGAGAGCGTTAAGAAGAATCCGAGAGGCTCTCGAGTTTGGACGCAATTCGCGTTCGAAAAATGACAGCGACGGCGACCGAGCACAAAACGTCGCGAAACGGTTCATCGAAGAAGATTTTGAAAGCGTGATGGGCCACCACGTCGTCGCTTTGGAGAAGATCATCGGCGACATCGACGAGATCAACGGAAAAAGAGAATTGTCGGTCAAAAAAAGGTTGGAAGACAACGAAAAATTAAAGGCGCACGCAAAATGTTCGGGATGCGATCAACCGTTTTCGCAACTCGTTCGCCAAGCATCCTTCTGGAGATTCGTAAAAACGATGGCGGAGGATGTCGTCGACGGAAAAAACAACTCGATTTTGGCTCTGGCCAAAATTGCGAAAAAACTTTTTGCGTGGTATAACGAAGAAAAAGAAGGGTCTTCGTTCGATTTTGCCGGCGGCGGATACCTACAAAACGAACGGTTTTCGGAAACGAAAATGAAATCCCATTACGCGTCGCTTCAAAACGTCTTTGAAGATTATTGCGGTCGATTGGCCGAATCGGCACCTATTCGCAACCCTTCTTTTCAAAGTAATCCCGTCCGCAGAATTTCGGACCAACGTCTCGAAAATGTTCTTTCGGCGGAGACGATGTTAAACCCGAGATGCTTTTGTCTTTATTGTGGGACGCAAATGACCCCAGAGATGACGTCGAAAATGTTTTCGAACGTTGAAAACGGCTTCGACTTCGACGGGGTGGTCATAAAAAAGGAAATCGTCGACGAAGTGGACGAAATATCGACGATGAAATACGTGCTAACGATAGGGAACGCAAAAATGGGGATCGTGAGAGATTTGGAAAATACGATGGACGTCGTTCGAGAGCTCATCAGACAAACGATAGAAACGTTTTACGGTTCTACGAAGACGCGCGTGAGCGAAAGGGCCGTAAATTTGTCCGAAACGTCCAAAAACGTCGTAACTTCGATCGAACGATTGTTTTTTTTTGCAAATCAATTCGAAAGATACAAGAGCGACAATTTCGATTGCGATAGAGAATCTCCTCTCTTAGGTTTAAAAAACCTAAACGCGTCTCTGAGAGAAGTCGAAAAACGCTTGGACGAAATTTACTTGCCTTCTCGAGTCATCGATGTCGACGAAGACGTCGGAAAAAATATTTTTGATTCTAACGGACCCGATCCGACGTGGGCTCTTTTTTCCGTCCAACTCAACTTGATGACTCTTTTATTTTCCAAGGTTTTGATCTACGACGAATCTTCATTACGTTTTTTCGTCAATTCCAAACATTATTCCACGATCATGTCCGAAACGAAAAAAGACGCAATTTTAAAAGGTGAAGTGACCGAATTGATTCCTTTGATATGCACCGAAACGCAAAGGGGGTTTTTGAAAAGCTTTATTTCTTGCGGTCTCCGATTTTTCAAGTTTGTCGAAAAAGCATTGATGGGGCTTTGTGCGACTTTAAAAGGCGCGGTTTTGACATCTTTCGAGTTGAAAGATTGCATTTTGGACATTTGCAAAGAAGATAGATTAAGGATTTTGACGAATCATCGAGAAAAAAATTGGTTGTCTCGTTTTTCCGAAAATACAATGTTAGTTCCCGTCAAAAAAGAGATTGATACCTTTTTCGAAAAGACGCGCGAAGAAGAAGAAGAATCTCGCGCGCAATTAGAAACCGAATTTTCGGTTTCTTCCAACATTTTCAAATCGTTGTTAAACGTTCCCGATCTTTTCGGCGGCGACGAAGACGGCAACGATAGCGCGATAGAATCGCCTTCGCCTTTTTCCAGGAAAAGGAAAAGAAATTCGTTGGAAGGTTATTCTATCGAAGGCTATTCTGTCGAAGGTTATTCTAGCGCTTTCGACCCGCTTAAAACCGAATATGAGGGGTCGGATCGTTATTTGATTACAAAAAGACAAAAAATGCGTACGTTCTTTTCGTCTCCGTCGTCAAATCTGAACGATAAATCGAGTATTTTTCAACCTCCTGCTTCTTTTTTATCGCGTCCGAACGTTTCCGGTTATAACGAAACGAATAGGCGTTCTTTTGGTACGATTGCTGCGACGATAGAAATGCCAAAGTATTTCACTTCGGAAGTCGAGTCGAACATGATAAAAATGATCGCCCGATCTCAAACGGATCCGGCCTTCGCCATGTGTCTCTTGCGTTCTTTCTTGTATATGGACATGAGAGAAAGGGCCATAAGGTTGATGCGAGAAGGGGAATTGTGTTTCGAATGCGACGATTCCGTAGACGTCGAGAGGGCATTGTCTTTCAAGAAAAAATACGGTTTCGTGGTCGTTCGAGCGGACAGGACCGTTTCCGACCCTTTGACGGGAACGAAAAGAGCGGGAGAAGATTTTGCCGAAGTGAAACCGGTAGATAGAATAGCGACAACCGATTCTTTCGCTTCTGTCACCGCCGCCACTTTTCGTCCTCAGTCCAATAGAAGCTCCCAAACGAAGGAGAACGATAAAAAAACACCCAAAAGCGATCCTTTGTTACGGTTACATTCTAAATTGTCGGAAGGCCTAAAGAAAATTTACAAAAAATCGGTATTCGAATTCGATACGCTATGTAAAGAAACGATGACGGACGTCGAGTTGGCGGAAATCAGGGAATGCTTGTTGAGCGACGAAATTATGGGAGCCGCTTTCAGCAAGGCCGGATTCGATTCCGGAATCGTCTACGACGACCGTGACGATGATGATGACGATGCCGATGATGACGACGGCGACGACGATGCTAATCCGTACGGAGAAAACGTACAATTTTACGATTGTTGCAACTTTGAAGATAACGCCAATTGGTTTCTCGCGGCATTGGTGGTGAACAATCGAATTTTGACGGACATGTTGATCATGATGCGCACGTTGAGAGCCAAGCTGTTGGGAACCACGATGCTTCCCATCATCCACCAACACGTCACCGAAACCGTTGCGGCCAACGAAAAGAGTAAAAACGCTCCTTCTTCCGTTTCTGCTACCGCTGGCAAAAATGGAGCCGGCATCAAAAAACAACAGCAGCAACAACGACAAAACCCTTACAAGACGTCTTATTCTCCGAAAGATCTCATAGGAATTTTGTTAAAATCGGGAAACGAAGAAGTAAAACGTAAATTGTTCGACCAATCCATATTGACGGACGAATTGTTGGACATTTACGCCACGCAACTCTACGACGCGCGATACAAAAACGTCGGAATATTGTTATCGTTGTTTAAAATGAGAGAAACGTTATTCAGAGCCCTTTTGAATCCTAACGCGGCGGTCATGGGCGGCCAAGCGTACTATCAATTATTGGAAGCGTGTTACGGAAAGTTGAACGACGTTTGCGAAAACATTAACGCCAAAAATTGGCCGTGGATATTTTCGAATACGGAAGATTACGCTTTCAACGGGGATTTGCAATTGAAAAATTATCAAATGGCGCGATCTCACGACGATATCAAGATATGGGGACACAACAGAACCAACCCGCTGTCTTCCGGCAACCACAGTTACATGCGAAACGAAGCCAAAAGTCCGTGGACGACTTTTTTGCACGTCGTTTTCGACAATATCAAAAAATCTCTAAACGGAGAACCGGACTCCAACGAAAGCTCGTCAGGATGGAACGGCGCCAAAGAAGCGCCTCCGCAAACCCAAAAACACAGAGATAAGGTGGCCATAAAGGCGAAACGTTTTCACCCTTATCCGAATACGTCTTTTGGAGACGACGTGCACGGCGGCGCGTACCTGGGACACCGATACGAAGCGGCCAACGATTCTAGGACCGCCTTTTTCCCTCTGGTTCATTCTGGTCCCGCTTCTGCGCTCAGATGTATGAGTTCTTTCGCCTGGTATATAGGAACGCTAGATTTGGACGAAGAAGAAGAAAAAAGAAGATCGATAGTCGATAGAGAAGAAAGGAATCGTTTTTACGATCCTTCGGAAATACGAAAACGATTCGAAAAGTTGGAACACGTGGGAGAACCCCAAGCGGCGGTAGTTTCGCATCAAAACTACAAGTACGGGATCAAAGGGTCGGATAAAAACTTGGATCGATCGTCTGGAAACAATTCGAAGTTGAACGGTAGCAACGCGCGAAGAGGCGGGGGGGGTCTATCTCAAGACGACCTTTCGGTCACGAAAAACGCCCAATACTTGAGGATGAACGTGTTGACTTCTCTCGGACGCGTCTATAAGGGTTCTGGAAGCAAACGGATAAGCAAAAGCGCCAGAAAAAACTCTTCCGGCGGATTGCTATCGTCGAATTCCGTTTCGAGCTTACAGATGCAACACGTGCGTTCTTTGCACCAAAGGCAAATCGCGACGGAGACCGCCGAAACCGTCGCTCATCACGCTTCTTCCGGCGTATTTTCCGAAAACCCTTCGTCGGGACTCGTTCCTCAAGTTCCAGAAAAGAGGAAGAGAGGAAGACCAAAGAAAATACAGCCCTCGACCGCGACTTCGGCTCCGGGATTGCCTTCTCCGACGGCGGCGGCTTCTTCTCTAAAAAAATCCGGTACCGCTTCGACGCGAATCAAGAGAACCACGAAAGGAAACAAACAACAACAACAACAACAACAAGACGTCAACAAGTCGACCCCCGTCGCGTTTGACGCGAATGCCTATTATTTTCCGGGGGATGCCAATGCTCTTCGCTATTCTTCGGAAGCCAATCTTTATCAAATGCAATATCAATATCAGTATCAACAACAACAACAACAACAACAACAACAACAACAACAATACGATTTTAATTCCATATCTTCGCTCGCGCATTTTGGAGGAGCTCAGTTTCAAAACGAAACGTCGGCCGCTTCTTTTTACGATAAAGTTAACGGCGAGCCGAATTCGAGCGTCGAAGCCGAATTGGCAATGTGGCCTCCTTCTTCTCAAAATCCCGTTTACGATCATGCGTCTTGTCCCGAAAACGCGTTTCCACTTCAGGAGAGCAATGGAACGCGCGTCAATCGTTTGAAACCTACGAAAACGTTGAAACAAGGCGTAACGAAAAGGGTCACGCAGAAACAAAAAGGAACCGGATCGGAACCGCTCTCTAAAAAAGCTGCAAATTTAGAAATGAAAGGGACCGCCCGAGGGGCGAAATCTAGAAAATCGGCATTGCATCGATCGACTTTATCGTCCGCGGATCAATCTTCCGCGACCCGCGCCTCTTCCTCGTCCGATTTTGCGGGGAACGGGCAACAACAACAACAGCAGCAACAAACGATGGGAGTGAAAATTATCGATTACGATGGAATCTCCGCGATCGATCGCGGAGAAAGAAACGTAACTCTCGGCAACGGAAATTTTTACGATAACGCGGCGGAAAGATTCGATTTGTCCTATATTTGTGATCCTCCGACGGGTATGCCCATTTTGGATACGAGCGAAATCGAAACCATGTTGGCTTTCGGTTTGGATTTTACGAATAAGGGCACGTTTTCGGACGTTCCGAACAATTCGACGTTAGAAGCGCCTTGCGAAAATTCCGATACCCCGTCTTCTTTTCCCTTGACGTTCTCCCAAGAGCATTGCTCTCAAGATTACTCCACCCAAGAAGCGACGGAGATGACGACGATGGACGGTAAACTTGGCACCGACGAAGAAGCTTTACAATCTACGCAGGAAAAAGACGTTTCGGCGGAGAAAACGCGCGTGAAAAACCAAAAGGAAGCCGGCCATTCGAAAGGCCACGCGAGTATCGCGATCGAACGAAACGCCATGGACAGGGCCACCGTTTGTTTCTTGAAAATTCAAGCTCACTTGAACGATCAAAATACGATGCTCAAAGATTTGGAAATTTCTTTAAACGCGGATTCGGATCCCAAAAATCAAGAGTTGGCGGTGAGGATATTATTCGATCTTTTGGAACCCGATCAATCCGATTTTGACAAGTATGAAGAATTTAAATCTTGTAACTTTCCTTTACAACACATGCAGACGGACAGGATATGGGAAGATATTGGCGATTACGAAAAACCGATAGAAAAATCCGCCATCGTAGTTGCCTCCGTTGTCGCGCCTGTCGATCTTTCCCAAATCGGCGATTCCTCAGAATCTTTAAAGGAGGGCCGACGAACGACGGAAAGCGCGCTAAAACGAGGAAAGGAAGGATTAATTCACGATAACACGTTATTGTGTGCTATAGAAGAAATTAAAACCGAAAACGAACCTTTGTACGTGCAACGGCCTCATCAAAAAGACAATTACGGGAGAGACGACAAGTACCAACGTTCGGCCGATTTGACCATTCTTTCTTCCTACGTTCGAACGTTCGACGAACTCGAGTACGGGACCTTAAAATTGTTGGAATGGTGCGACGATTTTGACATTTCGAAAAAAAACTCTCTTTCGAACGATCATCAAAAAGGAAGGGAAGAAGACGTTTATTCCGTGAGATTTAAAAAGAATCGGTTCGAAGTTTCTCCTCTCGTTGTCGACCCTTCCGCATCGACGTCCAAAATCGACGTTCCGCCTTCCGCAGAACCAAAAGTTTCATCGTCCGTACCTACGGTGTCAAAAAAGAAGGAAAATCTTTCTGGGAAACAAAAACCTGCAGAATCAAAATCGATTTCGAATCAATCGGGCGAACCGAGAAGAAAAGTGGCCGCTACTAAAAAATCGACGCCTTCGACGACCGCAAAATCTCGCAGTTCCGGATCATCCAAAAATTCGTCCTTTAGGGAAAACGTTGCGACGCAAACCTCCGTTCCCGCCCATTCGAGAACAAAGTCCAGCAGAGGCAGGCCCGCGTCAAAATCGTTTTACAATAATTCGGCCGTCCTAAGCAGGAGAGAATACGAAATCAAGGTCGCAGAACCGAATAAAGACACATCTTACCGAGATGTCCCTCTCCAAGATAGTCCTCTCCACGACCCTTCTCTTCGAGATTTAAATTTAAGCGCCAACGTTGGAAGCGAGCCCGCGAGAGTCGAACGCGAAGGATCGACGCGACCCCCCGCCGACCAAAAAAAACAAAAAAGCAAACAGGGGCAAGTTTTGGAAATGCATCCTTCGTTTTCGTTGCTGTCCACCGTTTGCAGGCAGCAAAAATATAAAGACGGCATCATAACCGACGAGTGCTTCGAAGTGGATCAACACGGAGTTTCTATAGCGATAAACGACGAAGGAAGCGACGCGAAAAAAAAGATTTTCGAAAAAAACCTTTCTTCTTTGAACGCGTCCCATCAAGGGATACTATCCGTGGTGGGAGGATGGTCTTTGAATTTGTTATTGTCCTTTTCGGAAGATTTGCCTCTCGCGGCTTTTATAAAACTGTGCGATTACGTTCACGAAAACAACCCTCAGATACAAAAGTACGAATCGGACGTGAATCGCAAAATCGCCTCGTATTGCCAAACGGTGGACGATTTGGTAAAAGAAATGCACGGCGCCCCCATATGCGTTCCGAGCGGGTACGTGTGCGTTTGGGACAATCAAATCCCCTTCGGATTCTTCAGGTGGGACGTTTCCAACACCAAATTGGGAACCGCATCTCACGGAAAACGAGGAACGAAACGTCAATCGGACGTCGGTTCGACCGATTTTTCCAAAACTGCGCCCTATTATTCGCACCATCAACGGGGAGAAGACGATTTTGTCCTGTCAGGTCCGGTTCTCAACGGAGAGAGCGGCGGAAGTTGCGATCGTTATCGATTCTGCTCCAGCGGAATAAAAGAATCCGCGCATTTTAGACGATCTAGCCACTTAGGGGACGGAAGAAGGATCGTCAAAACGGGATCTTTTCACGAACCTCGAACGTGGGTGCATAAATGCGACGCTCCGTCTTACGGGTCTTGGAAAAACACGCGGTTGCCCATGGTAGCCATGGGGCTCAGTTTTTATCCGAAAAAAAAACTTTTAGAACGCAAGTTGATAAATTATTGCGCCATAACTTCTTCCGTGTCCAATTCCATTCCTCCCGTAGAGAGTTCTTGCACGAACAAGAATAATGCGGACGAAGAAGGACATTTTTCGCCTCCCGTTTCGATGATAACCAGGCTCAGTTCGAACGTCTTTATCCCTCCTTCGAGCGATTATTCGTTGTTATCTTCACCGCCGTCGTCGTCTTCGTCCGCGAACGCGCCCGTTTTGGCGAGAGAGCTGGCATCCAAGACCGATAATTTGGAAATTTTACAAAAATTTTCGAAAGGAATTCATTTGCAGATAGATCCGAACGTAAAAACTCAATTTTTTTCGTTGGAAAAACCCCTCGTAGATTTGACTCTTTGCGAAAAAATGACGCTTTCGGCGTTTAACGCCTATTCGTCTCCTGCGACCCAACCGGAAACGGGACGACAACAACAACAACACGTTTTGGGGATAAACGTAGGAAGGAAAGTCCCCAATCACACATTGCCGTCATTTTCGGAAATAAACGTCCCGATACAGTGGAATTCATCGGTTTCCGTCTCCAACGTGGAAGTCAAAAACACTTCGCGCAGAACGACGAACGTGAACGACAAGCGTACCATTCATTTGGACGGTTGTACCATCAACAACGTCTACTTGAACGGCGCATCTTTTTTGCCAAAATTAAAACAGTTGGGATCCATAGCCAAAAACGCTTCTAAAAACGGAGGAGGCGCGATGAACAACAATAATTCGATACTCGCGAAAAAAATGCAACATCAAAAGGACGCGGGAACGCTGAGCACCACGCCGGGCTTGGGAAAGACCGGATCGTTGTACGGGTACTGTTCTCCCGTGGGAAGCGAAGATTGTCCGGAGCACCACGAAAGCGACGAAAACGACGCTTTGGAGTTCAGGAAAAAGTATCATCAATTCTACAAGGCCATGATGCGGACCCTTTCTTCGAACCAAAAATGCATCTTGGCGTCTAGGGATACGTTGTTTTCCAAAATCAAACAAATACCAAATTTCGATATCGTCAATTCGCCTTGGAGTTTTTCTTCCATGCTGCAATGTTTTGCAAACAGAGAAAATCCCGGTTCCAAACCCGCGACGGAAGAGAGAATTCATCATTTCGAAACGAGATTGAGCAAGAGAAATTTTAAAGAAACGCCAGAGATAGATCTGGGGTCCGTGGCGGGGTCGGAAAATTGCGGGAAATTCGTGGTGGGTTCGTCGCAAAGTCATCCGGAGGCCACCAAGATTTTGATGGCCATCAATCGCAAAGAGTCCGAAAAGAAGCACAATACCGTCGTCAATCGTCCCGCCTTCGGGATCTCGGAGAAGGACTCGCATTCTTCTACGGGAGAAAAACGAAGGTATTATTACGACGAAGACGACGAAGAAGACGCGGAAGGAACGAACGCTTCGGAACAAGAAGAACGAAAAAAAGTTTCGGCGATATGCCAGATAAAATATAACGTAGGGTCTTTCGGTTCCAGGTGGTATTGTTCGAACGTGCATTTCGAAAGGAAATTCGAAAGAACCGTGATGGCCAGGAGGCTTTACGATTGGTATCAAACGGAAGAATGCAAAGCATTTTTGGAAACCGGAGGAACGTTGTGCGACATTTGTCAAGAACCGATCGAAGACCAAAACGAAACGTCTCGACTTTACAAATTAAAATGCGCTCGTTCGAAAATGACGTTGGGAGAGTTTTTCGTTTCGTTTTCGAGAGGGGATATCGACGAAAACGCCACGATGAAATATACCGAAAAATTCCCTTCCAAAATGAAACTCTTGGACGAAAATATGACCTGGTATTCTTATTCGACCATTTCCAAATGTTCCATGGGCTTGGGATTTTTTAAAAGAGACGATTTTGCGGAAAAGGACGCTTACGCCACGATATTATCTTTGATAGACACTCATTTGCATGCGACTCCGAGGAAGAACAACTTCGGAATCCAGAATATTTTGGCACAATATTCTAGAGTTTTTAAACATTCGCCCAACGCTTACGCCCATTTTCAAAGTTCGATCGCTCAATTGCTAAAAGAACAGGAATGCTTTATTCAAACGCAAACGGATCACGTCGACGTCTGTCTCAACATTTTGGAAGATAGATATAAAATTATGGAAAGAATCAACGGAACTTCGCCGCTTTTAAGCGAACGAAAAAACGAAAGCGATAACGGAGACGACGAAATGCTTTCGAATTTTAAAAAGACGCCTACGGATAGATTGCAGGCTTTGGTGTATTATAAAGGATTGGGAGATACGGTGAAGGTGACCCTTTTTACCGCGAGAGAAATTATAGAAGACTTTAAAAGTATAGCTTATGGAAAAAATCTTTTGGGATTACGTTCCAGACCGGGTTCCGTAGATTCGGAAGTACCGGCCGTGTTGTTGTAAAAAAACTATTTATCGTCGCAATAAAAAGCTTGTTAATTTGTCGAATCTAGAATAACGTTTTGAATCAGCGGCCGATGCAATTTCATTACCGAATTTTGGGCGGCCGAATCTAAGTTCGAAAAATCGTCGATCGTTATCCCCAAGTCTTGTATGAGAAGCAATATTCCGCTTGCGGAATAAATTCTGGTGCTCTCAATGTAGGTGCCATCGACTTGCATCGCTTTTTTGTGAGTAAAAAACAACTCGAATTCATACAATATTCGGTAAGACGAAGACGATTTCCAAAGTGTTGCAGATATCCGGCCGCGCAGCTCGCTCCTCCGGTAACGCTAAATAAGAAGAGTTTTTGGGAGTCCGCGAGGCTTTGAACGTGACGAAGGTAAAAGCGCAACTCGTCTATCGATAAGGTACAAAATATGATAACGTCTTCCGACAAAAAGGTGTGAGTGAGTTCGACGTCCTTTTTCGTTTTTCGAAATACCAGAGCCATGTTTCGGCGGTTATTTTACGAATAGAAAAAAATATTCAAAAACGAACTAAATTAAAATGTATTTACAATTCATAGTCAAAGAAGAATTTCATTTCGTTTGCAACTTGTTTGGTCCAATCGGCGCGATGTGAGGCATATTGACTCTCTTTCGTTCCGTTTTCGACCAGTAATGCGCTCAAAGAAACGATTTCTAACCCTCCCGTTTCCTTGTTTATCATATATTCTAACAATATTAATCCTTCCCCTTCGAATCGAGGATCGATGCGTTTTAAACTGGCGTCATTCTTCTTGCAATCGCGACAAGGCCAAGAGAGCCAATCCAAGAATAAATATTCTAATGAATATTCTCCAGAAATGTAGTTTCGAGCCCATTTTTGTAACCCGAACGCGGGAACGACAGAATAAACCATCGTTTCGAGGGGGAATTCGCGGATATCAAAGTAAATTCTCAATATATCCAGAGGATGATAATTGCACAAACAAGCGACGCATTTTATCGCGGGATAATAATCGTCGGCGCGACAATTGCATAATGAGGCGTTTGTCTTTTTACCCAAAGATTGCCGATTCAATCCGAGTTCTACGCTTTCGTACAAATTCTTTGCGTGTCTACTCCACGGATCCGTTTGGTTTTTAAATGTCGATTCGTCTTTTGTTTCTATTTCTATGATTTCGAACACGTCGAATAAGACGACGTTTTTTTCTAAAGAAAGAACTTGACCGCCTCTCCCCGATATAAAATACAGCATGGCGACGAATAGGAGCGTTTCTAACGTGAACGACGCTATCCAAGTCCCAAGATTGACTCTTTTAATAAAATCCATCCTAGTCCGCTTGAAATCTTTTGATTTTTCGATATCGGGCGTTTCGTTTACGAAGCCTTCATCGTCGCCGTTCGTCGGTTCAAAATCGTCGGATTCTCTCGGTTTTTTTCCTATTCGAATTTCTTTCTTGTCTTTTTGCTTTCCTTCGTCTTTCCGCGAGTCTCTCGATTTTTCCTTTTTTTTCGTTTTTTCTTTTTTTTCGCATTCTTTTGGTTTTTCGTCAAGTAGCTCTTCATTTTCTTCGTCTTTTGAGGTGCAATCTTTTTGTAATGTCCGACTTTCTTTTTCAAGATCGTCGTTTTCGCTCGACAAACTGTCAACGTTTTCGTATTGTTGATGAAAAATATCGTCCGTTTGATCTGGTAAAGTACTTTCCGTAGTATGATTGTCTTCTGACGAAGACAAGTTCGGTTTAAAACTAGATTTTCGTTTTGAAAGAAAATCTTCTATTGGAGCGTCTTGCGGTTCGCCGCCGTATATTCTCAACGTAGAACATATGGCCAAGTTTCGATCTTCTTTTCTTTTCGAACCTATCGCTTCGGGAAATATCGCGACCGAACCGGTAGTATCGAATTTTTTCAACAATTTCCTCACGGATCCAACCTCCCCTCCTTTTTCTAGATGTAAATTTCGGTCGTCTTTTGATTTTTCCTCATCATCGACCGATGAATCATAAGTGCCTTCGTCGCTCTCGACGACGTCTCCTGGACCGCATTCGTACATAAAAAATTTTTTTGCGTCGGTTTGGGGGAAGAACGCGTTTTTTGAGCGTTAGAATCGGGTCTTTTACGCGAGTTTGGGGGCGGGTTTCGCAAAAAAAATTGATACGAGAGAACCTTGCGAATCAATTTTTAAAAAGCATCTTTTAACTTAAAAAGAAGGTCAAAAAAGAGAGAGAGACGGAAGGCCGGTGCGACGATACCCGGTCGACCGAATTCGACAATAAAAAAACCATATCGATAATCGAGGCTCCCTCTTCTTTCTTCTCAAAGATTTTAAAAAATTATTACGCACTTCTCCCAAATTCGAAAAGAAGACAACGTCCGCGCGTCTTGACATGGGAGACAGATCAGCAGGATTACCGAACGTATTTTCGTCGTTTTACGGCGGCTCGATTCCGACCGTAGGAAGCCCCTTCAGTCCCGGAAGCGGCGCCATGCCGGGTTCCATACCCACGTTGGGGAGCCCTTGGAACATCACTTCTCCGACGTCCATCCCTCCCATCGACCCGGATTCGGATCGCGACGAAAACACGTCGACGGCGGAAGAACAAAATTCCTCCATGACCTACACGATGATGCGATACGCCGATCAATCGCATTTAAACATGACGCAACCGAACTCTCCGTTTTTCTCTTTGCGGACAGACAAGAACATTCCCACCAGCAACAGACAAGGCGTGTCCGCGGTCACGGTCGTCAACGTCGGCTGGGTAAACAATTATTTGCAAGCCAAATACGCGGACGGTCTGACGTTGTTATTGTCTTTTATCGAATCCGTGGCACACGAAGCGCTCTCGCCCACCGGCCACTTTAACAACACTTCCGGTACCGCGGTCGCCAAGCCCTCCCTGTCTTTCAAGTTGGGAGGGACTAAAGACGACCCCTCGGCTCAATTGACGAGAAGGACGTTGAATTCTAACAATGAAGAATATTTCCGATACAGGGGGCCGGCGACCACCAAGTCCGTGACGAAAAAAGCCGTAGAGAGCCTTTCGGGTTCCCACGTAAAGGATTTGAGCGAGATGGGTTACGTATTGTGGTCCAAAATGCGAATGCGATTCGGAAACGAACACGAACTGTTCAACATGACCAATCCGGATTTGTACAATCAACGATTGGCTTCCTTGATAGGAAGATCTCTTCCCGTCGCGGGTTACGCGGAAGACGTGGACGGGAAAGGGATACATTCTCAAAACTCCATGGTGGAAGGCATACCCGTACTGATCGATTGGAACGCCGTGGGCCCCATGGGCGGAGCGAAAAGATTCGTTCTCGGTCAAACGAATCCGGACGACAAGCAAATTACAATTTTGATCGCGCAAGGGGCGTTTCCCGGCGTAAAAACCATAAACCAAGCCATGACGAGAAGCGATTACGAAGAAGCCGGCGTGGGCCCATTGTTCGAAAACGGAGATAACGCCTTGAAAATGATCAAGAAGGCGAACGAATTCAACGATTTGCTGTCCCGTGCGATGCAAGAGGTTGGAAGTTTTTTGAAAAAAAGTTTTTCCGCCGGAGACGTTCAAAGCACCACGGGGGCCACCGGGAGTCCTTTACCCTTTCTCCTCGGCCCTTCGATATCCGAAAGGATCGTTTTTCACGGCGTGGTCGACACGGTGCAAGAAAACGCCGAAGGAAGAAGTTTGGGAGGATCGCCGTTCAGCAACGTTCCGACGGTCAAGGTCATCAAATATCGACTGTCCAACGAGAGAAACTTTTGGGGCGCCGTTCTCAGGTCCGGAAGAACCTTTGGGTTTTTGGTGACCAGACGATTCGTGGGCACCAACGCCACCAGCGGCGTCATGAGACGGGTGGCGATGGGAGAAATTTTTCCCGAAGGCGTGTGTTGGGCGAAGCATTTGTTGTTCAAGGAACTGGTGGAAAACAACCTCGCTTACAATCTGGGAAACTTGAGACCCAGCACGAGCGATTACAATCCTTTGAACTCGATCGCGTCAATGTCGGATTACGCGAGAAGAAAACAGAGCGGAGCCTCTAAACCTCCGCCCAACAATCGATTGGACGGCTTGATCGATCATTCGAGGACTAAAAACGACGCATTTTGGAACGAAAACCCTCGCTACACAAAAACGGCGTGGATGAATTTAACGGAACGCGAAAAAACCGAAGCGACGCTAAAATTTTACGATTCCTTCGCGTTTTATCCTTGCATCAACGACGACATGGAATCTCTGAACGAACATTACGGATATCCCGACATTTTTGGATGTTGGCAAAAACCGATATTTCGTCCCGTCGGATACGCCCAACACGAATACATTCACCCGAATTATCCTTACGGAAAAATGATGGTCGCCATGGGTTTGAGCGCCAGATTAGGCGAGGAACCGGCAGACAGGTTCAGGGCCAGTCAAAGCCTTAGCGAATTGCCTTTGGTTCGCATCATGGTATTGTAATTATCTTTAGAAAAAAAATAAAGTTCTTTTTTTACGAATTGTAGAAAGCGTCGGCCTCCTTATTCGTCGTTCGAAGGGGTTTTTTAAGCCGGAAAAGAGCTGATATCGCCCTTTTCTTTTTCTTTGGGGACGCAAGAGTCCCCCAAATGATCGGAAAACCAATAAAAAATTTTAAACGCGAGAGATGGAGGCCCTTTCTGTCGCGGAATATCGTATATAAAAGAACAAAAAGACGTAATTTCGACCCCGTCCCGTCTTTGCGATTTTAAACATTTTATAAATAGTTGTTTTAAAAAAAGGATCGTTACCGGACTCGCACGATGAGCGGCATACACGGACCAAACAGCCTTCAATTGACGCAACGAGCGGGAACGGTAGCGCCTCAAGCCACCGTAACGGCCAATTCGGCAACCGCTCCAAATGCTTACGTGGTCCGATTTCTCGGTGCCATGCGTCACGGCGCCGGTGGTCTATACTATCCTCCCTCGATGACGCAAAACACCATCGCCAAATGGGACATGGTATTCAGGGTTCAAGTCGGAAGCGGCTCCGTGATCGAATGGAGTCCTTGCGTATTTGCCGCCTTCAACAATTGCCTCGTTCCCGCTTCGGCCTTTCCGGTCGAAGTGGCCGCCCCCTTGCAACGCTATCTGAGAGAATGCGACGCTCAAGAACGATTCTACAATATGGTCTCGTTTTTCGGCATCGCCAAAAATACGATCACCTACGCCGACGGAGGAGCCCTCATCACGGCTTCAGGAACGCCCAGACCCAACGGCCAACACGCCGCGGTGTACGTCGAAGGCACCATGACCATTCCGTGCGACAGCGATTGGGAAATTCATCCCGAAAACAAGGTCATGTACGCGCCCCCCAGATTCATTCCGGCCGACGCGTTGCCGGCGGGACATCGATTCGTGGCGAGACTGGCCCCTCTCAACGCCCACACCATCAAGAGACTCCCGGAAGCTTCTTACATTTTATATTTGAACGATCTTTGGTCGAAAGCCGCGGGACTATTGCCTTCCAACGTGAGCGCAAACCCCAGCGAAAAGAAGGATTTCAAATTCGTTTTGGGATCTGCCATAGGCAGCAAAAGTTCGGTTACCAACAATTACGTTTCGGATTACGCCAAAACCGACCTGGAGAGGTGTAAACTCGCCGCCGCGTCCGCGATTCTGATATTGAACGCCATGGGATCCATCACGATCACGACGGACGGAGACAAGATGGACAGGGCTCTGGGTAAATTCGTCAGAAGCGGAAACGCGGGGGCGTTGGTCGTCCTAAACGACCAATCCGATTTTGACAGCAAAGTCGTTTCTTTGAGACGCTTCAAGGTCGAGTCGCAAGGAGGCGGACGAGTGAAGGTGGTCGAAGACGATGACAATGAGCAAACTCAAGACGACTTGCTCGGTGCCATAAAAATGGGAGCTTTGACTCCTCAAGCATTCGCCAATTTGTTGGAAAAAATGGGAATAGTGAGCAACGCGAAAGGTACGGAGAGCGAATTTACGAGGCAATTTTCGGCAATATTCGCCACCTTCATGGCCTCGGGCTTCGTCGAATCGGCCCTCGTCGATTCTTCGATTTACGGCGGCATCCCCGTTAGAGATACGGTCAAGGGACAAATCAAGCCTTCCGACGTTATGGGATCGTTTTTGACCAAACTAAAGAGTTCTTCTTTCGAAACGTGGCAGCAATCCTTCACTCTGTTCGAAAAAATTCAAAAACGCGTGGTCGGAATCGCTCAAACCGGGTGCCCCGCAAACCCGACCGGTCACATTTACAGGGAAGACGATTTGAACAGACGAACCATAGACATTCGTTTGACGGCTCAAAGATTTTGTTAAGCTCCGGCCGATGCGATCGTCCAAAATGACAAAAACAGAGGGTAAAAAAAGAGAGGGAAGGAAGTTGACTTTTTAATTGTAATAAATTTATTCGAGTACGATCCTTTTTTGAGATTTCGAAGGCGCGTTCGTACGCAAATCCCATCTGGGACGCTCGACGGCAAAGCGAGGGGTCGGTTTCGAGCCCAACAATAGAATAAAAACTGTTTTTAAGATCGACAATTAAAAACTTTTTAAAAGACCAAAAACGAAACGCCGGAAAAAGAGAATAAAAATCAGGAAAGGAAGGGAGAGGTTAAAAACCGAGCGAATCAAAGAAATAAATGACAAAAAAATTAATTCGGAGCGCCTTACCCTTTCCATTTTATTAACCAAAATGTTAAAGTTGTTTCAGACTAGGTAATCTCGTCGGATGCCTAAACCCAATAACGTCGGAGGCAACTGGGCCATGGGAACGCACGTTCACACAACGGCCGACGGCGTCGAAATGGACGGAAGCGGCACGGACGGTTTGGTGAATCGATTGCCAACCAAAAGTTGGTGGGTCGCCAGACAAGATTTGGAAAACAAACTTCGAAACCATTGGCAAACGCTGAGCTTTTGGCAACAACTCTGCTGTTTCCTTTTCGTCATAGCCGTCGAGGGTTGCATGTGCGGTCTTTGGGCCGTGGTCACCGTCACGGCGTCGAATCAGGGTTACGCCCCGATATTCTTGGCCTTGATCGAAGGCACGATGAGAATCTTCACCCTCGTCTTTGGACTCTTCTTTTATTGCGGACACTTGTCTCCCATCGTCACGTTCGCCTTGTACTTTCACGGAAAGATTTTGCTGCCTTGGTGGTATTTCCTCGCCCATCTCATCGGGCAGGGTGCCGGATGGGCCATCGGCGTGGCCTTCACTTGGGCTCTCACTCCCAACTTGGATCAACACGCCGGTTTGGGCTTGGGAACTCCGGCCTTGCAACCGGGATACAGCGTCGGCCAGGGTTTGGCCGCCGAACTGGCGGGATCCTTCCTCTACCTCATCACCATGGTTTGGCCTCTCGTCTTTTGGGGTCAAAATACCTACTTTTCTCGCCGCATGAATCACGATAGAATGAAAATGCACGCTTCCTCCACCGCGACCGTGTACGTCTTGATCGTCGGACTCGTGCACATTGCTTATTACGCCTTTGTGGCTCCGATCACTTTGGCTTCTTTGAATCCTTACCGATACTTTTTCCCCGCCGTCATGAGCAACCAGTTGGGAGGCGTGGGATGGATATACTTGGTCGGTCCCATTTTGGCTTTGGTTTTGGCCATCGTGGGCGCTTGGTTGTTAAACGCACTCAGGGACCAATTCGGAATCGATTTTGACGACATTTCTCCCGTGAAGGCCGTAGAATCCCACATCCCCAGACCCATGCGAACCGCGAGCTACGTTGCAGAAAGCGAAAGCACCACGGAGCTCCGTTCCGTAACGGTGAGCGGCACCAAGGTGGGCGGCAAACAAAAGGGCAAAAAGGGACAATAGAAAAAGGGTGAGCGGAACGCATTGTTTGTTTAAAAATTTTTAGTCAATAAAAAATGTAATTAAAGCTTCTCGTTCGTTCCTCTTTGGCTTCGTTGTTGTTTTCTTCCGGTTCCTCTGGTCGAGGGGCGTTTTCTCGTCGTCGTCGTCGCCGTCGTCGTTGGATTTTGTTTGCTTTTCGGCGGAGCGGTTTCTTTTTTCGGAGAATTTAAATCGGACGTGAAAAAATCGAAATTGGTGGTTTCTCCTCCTTCTTCTTCTTTTTTTTCTTCCGGTTCTTTCGCCTCTTCGTCCCTTATCTCGATCGCGGTCGTTTTAATCTTTTTTTGAGCCGGCAATTTACGCTTATCGTTATCGTCGTCATCTGCTTCGCTCGCGATCGTGCTTTTGGAAATGGCGTCGAAAGGACGTTTGTTGACGTTAACGGCATCGATCGGCTTCTTTGGATCGTCGCATTCCTTCTTTGCGGTAGGAATGCTTTGCTTGACGGGGTTTACGACGGTGGAAGGAGATTTTGGAATCATGCGCAATTGAGACAATATCGAAGCGACTCTACCCTTTTGTTGGTCTTTCTCGCGCGAATCCAACAACGATTCCAATCTTTTTAGTCTTTCCTTGTCTTTTATTTCCTTTTCTTTTTGTCCCGCGAATTTTTCGAACGAAGGCTGCTCGGCGTTCGACGAAATGACGGGCGTGGTTCTTTCTTCCGTTCCTTCCTCGTCGAAGAATTCGTTTACGTTATCGTTTTTCTTTGCATTTTTATATCTCATTTTTAAGGAAATGCCGTTCACGTCGACCATCCTGAGTCTCGCGTACTTTTCAAAGTCGGAATTGATAATCTTTCGTTCGCAAACGTCGTCCGTATAAACGCATCTGCTTTTGACGATTTCAGAAACGGAAACGGCTTGTTCTCCCTTTTTCTCCGGACTTGCGGCGGAAGACGCTTCCATTTTCCACCCGTAAATGGACTTTCCGTTTTCGTGTACGGCACAAGGATGCGGTATCTTCGCGTCGTCCAGAGGGCCCATCGTCCAATATTCCAACAACCAAACGATACGAGAAGCGTAAGCCAACGTCTGTTCTTTGGTCATCATCGCTTTGGATTTTTTCCCTTTTAGAGCTTCCGTATACTCGCGTATCGCTTCCACGTAACATTCTTTCCGTATCGCGTCCAATTTGCTCTTCATTTGAGCGGAATTGGAAGGATTCACGTCCATCTTCACCCAAAAACGTTGCGCTTCTTGCGATTTGATCTCGTATTTTCGGTCCGCCGACGCGATCACTTTTGGCGTTTTGGCGTACTTGTAAATGTAACAATATTCCACGTATTGTAAAAATTTCGCTTCGTCGATGTGCGCTTTGACCGTCAAGTGCGCAGGTTTTGGAAGCGCCAAATCGAAAGACGGGGTCCTGCCTCCGAAAAAAAGAGAAGAAAAAATCGACTTGTCTTCGCGTTCCGTCGCGGTGACCCACACCATGGAATTGAATTCGTCTCCTCTCATGAACGGCAAAACGAACCACGAATTGCCCGCAGAATCGCTTCCCGACGTGAGTCCGGGAGCGAAACCTCGTATAAAATCGTTCTCCATCAGCGAAGAAACCAATATCATCGTAGACACGGGATCTTTACATTTAGAAAAGAGCGAACTCGTTCTATCTTTCGTCGTCGTCAACGCGTCGTACAATTTTCCAACGTCCAAAACGGTGCCGGAAGACAATTTGCCTTCCACCCTATTTCTCGCAATGTTTTGGCTGGAACCTAGATTTTTTCCGCCGAGTCGTCTGATTTGAGCGACGGAACGCAATTTGAGACGAGTTTCTTCTTCGTCCTCCTCTTCTTTCGTCATTTGTAGTTTTCCCGACGCGTTGGTTCTCAATTTTTTTAAAACGCCGTCGAACTGATGATCTTCGGATCGCACGCCTCCTCCGCCCCTAAAGAAGGAATTGAATTTTTGCGGGTCCTTCGATCGAGCGACGTTAGCTCTTCCGCCGTTCCAAAATTGATCCGCGCCAGAAAGGGCGGGCTCATCTTCGGTGGGTTCCATTTCTTCTTCGTCGTTCGTTCGTTCGAAGCGCGGGGGGTAACCTTTGTTTTGGTCTTGAGTAAAGTTAAATCTATCGCTTCTCGAATCGTACCAATCTCTGGAACCGTACGCGGTTTCGTCCCTCTCGACGATCTTCTTGTACTTTTCATCGTTTTCTATTTGTGAAAAGGAGGACGGATCGTATTCGTTCGATTCGTGAAGAGATTGAAAAGAAGACTGATTTTTTTTGCCGCTCATGCTCAAACGAAGCACAATATCTGGGGTCGACGGGTTGGACGACAACGAGCGTTCCAAGTACGATTTTATCGCCAACAATAGCACGAAAATCAAATCCCCGTCGACGGAATCCACCAAAATTCGTTTTTTATCCGAGCCGGAATGATCCCATCGTTCCAACAATTTGGAACAAATGTAGGCGCAAGTAATTTCTCCTTCTCCCAAACGTCTTCCCAAAGAGGGATCGTAAAAATCGCAATCTTCCGAAACGTTTCTCTTTCCGTCGCCGTCTTTTTGAACTTTAAAAACGCGACCGTCCTTCAAGCCCTTCTTGCCGTCCGAAGTCATGTCGCAAACTCCGCCGTGAAGCCACAATTTCGTGTCGTTGAACAAAGTCAACTTGCAATTGTTTCTTATTTCGGTTCTTACGAGTTCCGAAACTCCAGCGTTCTCCCGATCGGCGAAAAAAGTAGAAACGAGATTTTCGAACTGTCGAGACACGAAAATGTCCGATTCCATCAAAACGGACGGATTTTTCTCGTCCATCAGTATTTTGGACGTCAAATAACGACACAATATTCCTTTGAACGTTTCGTTGTTCATGATGCTTTCCCAAAGTTTTTCCTTCACCATGCTATAATCCGAGACGACGGGCGGCAGGCGACGGTCGCCGTACGCGTTCTCCAACGCGGCCTCGGATCTCGGAGTTTCGACCACCAAACTCTTGAACTCGAGAGCGTCGGACGGGTAAGGAAGTTGTCGACAAGCGCTCAATCGCTCTTCGTGCTCGTACCCCTTGTTAGGAGGCGAAAAATTATCGAACACGAAATGCATATTGTCTATTCCCATTGCCAAATAAGCGGACGCGATGGTACAAATCTTGTCGTCGAAAAGTTTGTCGCCATTGTCGTATTCCCGAGAGACGTGTTTGAAAGGCGGCGTGATTTCCAAAATGACGACGTGAGGCGACAGCCTTTGACTCAGCAACCATAAAGCGGCCGCGAAAAAATGTTCGCCGTAATGCTCTTTCAGCATGTTGAAAAACTTTGTGGCCAAACCCATTGACGAACGCTACGACTCACGCGAAACGAACAAAAAAATGTTTTCGCCGTCGTCCAAGGGTGGGGCAGGACATTGCCTTTTTTTTTGAATACAAAGAATAAAAAAGAGAGAGGAGAGCTTTATTTAATCCGTTTTTAACCGCCATGCTTCCTGGAAATAACTCGCCGAACTCAACCCAACGAAAGGAATCATTTCAAATTTAATTTACATTTTTCGTTTCTTTCTCGAACTGCGGTCGCCGTCGTTTTCTTCAATACCGTCGTCGTAATGCGGCCCCGCAACGCTTCTTTTTAATCTGCTGCTTGTTCTTCTTTTTTTTGATATCGTTTGAGATGTGGCCCCTGCGTTTCGACGGGAAGGTGCCGTTTGAAATGCGAAGCAAGGATCGCAAATAAACTGTTCGTCCCTTCTGGGACTGCTCAATTCTCTCAAGCCACAATAGGGTCTAAATCCCAAATCGTAAATGGTTTCGTTTCCTTCGAACCATTTGCGATCTTTGCAAATGGAACATCCGACGGATCCCAAGAGTGTCAATTTTTGAGGACGAGTCTTGATGCTTCTCTTATTCCGTTCGTCTGAGGGTAGTGTTGAAAGGACGAGCGCATCTATCGCCTCGATTCTCGATTCGGCGGTCGGTAATTCGTCCGAAACCGAGGTAGAAATTAAAATGTCTACGGGAATGGCGTCCATTACTGTTCCTACAACGTAATGGGATAGATATTCGTCAAAAAGAGACTTTTCGGTTGGACCGTCACTCGACCAAGGCTCGGACTCCGAACGACAAGACGAGGGTTGCTTTTCGCAGTCGGAAGGCCGCAACTCGACGGAAGCATCGCAGGTTAAATCGGTTTTTGCTCGTTCGACCCCTTCCAGATCATTCGCATCAGGCGTATCATCGTCGGACGAAATGACGATGGGCACCATCGTCGAATGGTTATCACGATTCGAAGGGCGCACCGGAATTTCGCATTCGGTGGATGGTATTTCGTTTGCACCAATGCCGGTTGAACCGATAGTCCAAATGAGGTTTTTTGCAAACTTCTCGGAATGTACGTCCAAGCACGAAATACAATAATCGGAATACAAATGATCCGACCCGCTCGCGGCATTCGTCGAGCCGTAGGTATTCGTCGAGCCGTAGGTATTCGTCGAGCCGTAGGTATTCGTCGAGCCGTAGGTATTCGTCGAGCCGTAGGTATTCATCGAGCCGTAGGTATTCATCGAGCCGAATCTATATCGTGGCAACAATTGCTTCAGTCTCGTACATTTTGGCGTAACGCACGTCATGTCTATTTTACGTCGATAAATTGCGCACATTTCGCATCGCTTTACCCACGATTGTTGATTTATCCCGGATAATGTTAAGAACGTCGCGTTATAAAAACAATCACGTTCGAAACATTTTTCTCCTATCGCGCCGATTTTTGCCTTTTCCAAAAACGACCGTTCTTGGGCGCTGCACATCGAGCACTTGTCGTTCTGAGACGAACCGTAATGTTTATATATTCTCCCAAAACACGATTCGACCGAGCATTTTTTGGAATTGTCGGCGGTTAATTTACTGGGAACGATTCTCGCGTCGTTCACGAAAGGGGTTTTTAAAATGGATGCGACATTGTCGTTTTCTACGACTCCCGAAGCTCCAAACTCGGCAGCTTCGCTTTCGTGCACTATCAAAAGCACTTTCGGTTCATTTTGACGTTTAAACGGAACGACGGGTAACGAAGAATTACGCGTTTGACCGGTCTTCGATCTGTTTGAAAGGCGTGGTGGCGGCGGCGGCGGTTGCGGTCGTCCTGGAATTTTATTGTACCGGCGCGATTGCGAGCGCGTTTTTGGTTGAGACGATCTTCTCGGTTCCATGGCCGACATATCTCGTAAAGAACGAAAGATATCTTCCCCTCGAAGATCGATTTTACGATTAAACGAATTCTCTTTTTGAATTCGAGGAGCTCTCGTCTCCATTTTTTTATCTCATCTTTTCGTCGTAAAAAAAAAGTGCCCAAAGAGGACGGGAAAAGGGTTGCCACGTCGCTCAAAACAAAAAATGAACGCGGGCAAAAGACTCAGACCGGCAAACGATTTGTCGACGACGACGACAACGACAACTCGCGACCGCTCGAAAAAAAGAAAAATTTTAGAATCGACGACGCCTTTGGCGTATCCGATCAAAAACGCAAACGAAGACAAACGGCCGTTCGTTTTAAAAGGTCCCGCAAAAACGGCTTCGATCGAACCTCTAGATTGCGGAAACGATCCCCGATTGAATCGAAAACCTTCTTATTCCAAAGAAGAAGGCGACCTAGGATATAAATGGGTCGACGCCAAATACATTACTCGCCTGTTGAACGAGTTTGAAACGTCACCAAAAGACGTTATTCCTCCGAACGAGGAATTCGACGTACGCGTAAAGGCAGAACCCGCGTGTGCGATCGAAGAAAAAGACGTTGGAATTAGCGTGATCGATTTGATACCCGACGAATTTAAATCGTGGCTAAACGAAGAATCGCATAACGACGTTTCCACCGGTAATCCCGATGATCTCGTAGAAGAAAAACCCAAATTGAAACCCAAGGTCGAAATTAGGATTCCTTTTTGTAATTGGATGCAAAACAAATATCCTCATTCTCATTCCATAATCGCCAGACAAAAAGATAAGGAATTATCTTATCGCGATTACGCCGGAGTAAACGTGAACGATTTTTGCGCCAGATCTTTTGTATCGTCTTCCGGCTTAGGGTTTAGTACTGCGTTCGAACGAAACTCGACGAAAGACGGCAAGTCGAATTGCTTCGCGAAGGTCGTACATTCGTTTCTAAAACCCCATCATTTGTTCAACGAGCTGACCAAACACGACTCGAGATGCAATTTCTTCTTGGACATAGACGTCAAGTATTCCGAATTCGTTTACGAATGGGATGATCCGTCGAAGGAGGCGTTATTGTCGTTTTTGATAGACAAATTTTTAAAAGATTTGAAACGATGCCTCTTGGAGATCCTGAACCTACTAAACGTCGAATGGAAACAGATAAAAATCAGCGTATTGGACGCTTCCAACCACAGCAAAATTTCCAGACACGTTATCATGAGCGTGGACGAAGGAAAGATCGGCTTTTCGGATAAATCTGCCGTTCACTTTTTTTTGTGTTCTTCCGTCGAACGTTTTTGTCGACGTTGTAAAAAATATGCCGTTTTCAAAAACAACGAAAAATCGTTAAAAAGCTTTTTTACCATCTCGGTTTTGGACGTGGGCGTTTATGAAGGAGACAAGGAGCTTCGTCTTTTCGGTTCCACAAAAAAGGGAGAAGACAGACATTTAGTTTTGAAAACGATGGAACTGATCGAAAGAACCGACCCAAACGCTTCATCCGTCGAATTGACGGGATTTCTCTATTCTTTACTGACGACGCCAAAGACGACGTTGGTAATCAAATTTCCAAAAACGTTGGTGAAAGAAAAAAATCGAACTCAAACGAGTTTTTCGAACGATGTTTTACCGTTCGGAGATATTATCGCGGCTACAAACGTTAAAAAAACGCGACATACGCTGTCTTTCGATCCTCCTTCAACGTCATCGTCGTTGTCGATGGAAGATTTGTTCCATCAAATCAAAATTTTAACGGAAAAATGGCACGCAGCCATGAAATCTAAAACCCCAGAAGAGATACGTTTGGGAACGATCCGCTCGATCGCTTTGGATTTTAAAACTCTCCTTCTCGACCTCCCATCGACGTCCGTCTCAAAAAAGATTGATTTTGGCGTTTCGGGAGCTAAATGTTTTTATTTGGATGGCGAACGATATAAGAAAGCGTCTCGTACGTTGTTCGGCAATTTTAAAACCGACACAAACGGAACCTCGACTTTGGATTCGAACCCTTACGCCGAAGACGACGACGACGTTTCCGAAGAGGATATGGTCGACGAAAGCACGCGAGAAAAAGTCCCTAACGAAGAAGACGGGCGATTTTGGAAAGAAGACGTTCTTTCAATTCTAAGAAAAGTTTCAGGTATCGTTATGGAAAGTGGGCTCGGTGTAGAAAGCTCGGCTTTCGTTCCCGTTTGTTTGGAAGACGTTCGCTTTGAAGAAAAAACTCACAATTTTCAACGCGCGTTGGAGTGTTGTGGAATTTTAAATTGGATGTCCGTTTTTAACGACACTTTCGTTTCTCCTTGCGTTTACGATTCGGACGGGTACGTGCTGACGGACGAATCTTGCGCCCTCCTGTCCCTAAACACTCTAAATCCAATTTCTTCGTCATCTTCATCATCTTCTTGTTCGATCGAAAACGAAGAAGAAGCAAACGTTTTGGACGAATTGGCAAAGGAGTGGAAACGATACGGAAAAGACGTTCGTCGTAAAAAGACGTTTTCCGAACTCGGTCAAATGTCTTCTCTAGAAAATAAATTATGCAATCTTTTCGAAGCTTATAGGTTATCGACGGAAGAAAACGCGGTTGCCGGCGATTCTTCGGATTCAAACGTGCGAATGAATCCCAATCCTTTCAATTGTAACAACTGGTTTCGAAACGGAGGCGGAAATTTTACGAAAAAAGGAGGATCGGAATGCACTTTCGATTTGACTCCGGAAATGGAGGAGTGGCTGCTAAAAGAAATTGAAAAAATGAAAGAAACTGAAGAAACCTTAAACGTAAGTAAGATCATAAAACAACGTCAGATAGGTACTCTTTCCGCAAATTTGTCGAACGCCATCGTGGAAGATTTAAAAATTTACGCCGATTCGGTGTTTTCGGGATGCAAAGGAGTAAGAAAGTACAACGAATTTCATTCTTTCGAAGATCCTATATCCGATTCAAAGGTCGAGTCATTGTTGAAAACGTACGCCGCAGCTAGAGATTTTGTCTTCGACGACGAAGAAGAACAAGAGATAGAAAATGAAGCAGAACCCATAAACGTCAAGCCCGATTCGTTGATAAAATTCAATCAATTGAAGGAGTTCAAATGTTACATGTTATTTCACATGCTTCAATGGAGATATTGTCCTACGAAAGGACTCATGGGAGGGAATTTAGGGTTCGCCGGATACCACAAGCGCAACTATTCGTACGTGTCGGTAAACGTGAACACGGGACGATGCGTCGTCAAATGTTACGACAAGACTTGTCAAGCGTGGAGGGAAAAGAATCTATGGAAACCGCGCGACGATCCCGGAAAGGCTTCGAAATCCGACGAGGACGATTTCCGATCCAAAGAACGAAGGACCATATTGGACTCTTTGTGTTTTAATTTGAGTTCGGAAACTAAAGTTCTTGCAAAAGTTTACGTTCAAACTCACACGTTGATTCTCAGAATGATGGAAAAATATCCTGCAACCAAAAAAGTAGATTAATAAATTTTTAATTACACGTCTATTCTCTTTTTTTTACGGAGGAAAAAGAAAACGTCAACATCTTTTCCGTATCGTTATGCAAATCGCACTTTTATCGTATTACGTGTTCTTGGCTCTTTTTGCAGAAGGGATCGTCTCTGGAGACGAAAATTGTAAATTACGAACCGAACGCGGAAGCGCAACGTGGGAAAACGGGAAAATGGTCGAAAACGACGATACCGTTTTTATCGAAAGGCCGCTCGTCGACGAGGAATCGGTTCCAAAAAATAACCTCGAATCGCAAGAAACTATCGTAAAAAGCGACAAATGGTATTTCGAAAATTCCTTTTGGAAGCTACTGAAAGGACAAACGTTCGCTTTTTTGTTGGTTTTTGCATTCTTCGCGGCAAGAAGAATTATCTCTTCCGGATGAAGAAGAAGAAGAAGAAGAATTTATCGATTAAAAATTTTATTGCCTTTTATTTTTTTTGCGAAAAAAACCTTTCGAACGTTCCGATAATCGAAAGCGCGTCCTTGTTTACGCCGTAAGAAAAATGAGCACCGACGTTGCCGTCAAGAAACGAGAACACAAAGCGACCAAAAAACAAAAAAGGAGCATAATCGTATCGGTAGGCTCGTCTTACGATAACGCGAATCGAGAACCTACCGTTTCCGTCAATTCTCCTCCGATCATCGTCATAGGAGGAGAAATACCGGCGGGAAAGACCACCAAAGAGTTATCGGGAGTTTTGAATTACGACAACGTTTTGAATTCCGGGTCGAGTCGTCCTCCCGACGTTCTCCCGTCCGAACAGCCGAGACCTTGTATGGAAAGGGAAGCCGTTAGAGTTTTAAAAATGGTCGTCGTTCTAATCTTTTTATCTATTCTCACGACGCTATTTTGCGATTTTATATTGTGGGCCAGCGAATCCCAGCCGTTTTTTTTAAGGACCGACGTTTCTTCCAAAGCGGGCCTCCTGGCGGCTTTTTTAATGGTCGGCGCCGCGCATTTCGGAATGAACGGCATAACGATCTTCGTTTCTCTTTGGGCGACAGAAAAGGCGTTGCTCTTGTTGTCCGCCAGGTTTTATACCGAAAATGCAGAAATGTCCGCTTTCAGATTGAGCGTTTATTGTTCGTCGAAAGAATTTGAAGGGGCCGCTTCCGGTCAACCCGAATCTCGCTCCTTTTCTTCCGTCGACAACGGGGCCCTCACGGCGTTTGGCGGATTGGTCAGAAGAAGATATCGAAAAGGCGGCGAAGAAGACGAGGACGAAGTGGATTCCATACAACTCGAAGAAGACTCCGAAATGTCCGACGAAAGAGACTACGACGATAACGACGAACACCGTCGTTGGTGGTCGGTAGGTACGAAGAAAACGAAACCCTGCAAGGGATGTTGTAGAAAAACGGCGGGTTTCATTTGGTGGTTATTAAAAACGCTCGTGGCCGTCGAAATGGGAGCCTTGACGACGCTCGTCGTTTATAAATTGGCGTGTTACGCTACGACAGGAGTTCCCATCGGTTTTAACAGTAAAATATTGTTCGAAGTAAAAAACGTGGGACCCATAGACGTTATGGACGTTACGGTTTACGTGGTAGGTGGCGTCTTGTCGGCCGCGGCCTTCGAGGTGAGTTGTCGCTTTACCGGCGAATTCGTAAGAATGTTTCGACTGAAAATTTTGAGCATGTCGACTTGACGAAAGAGATTCGAACGTAAAAACCGACAAGCGCGATCGAAGAACACAAAGCGAATTCGCCTTGCTTCAAAAGACGATAGGCACTAGTTTATATGAAAAATAAATCTTCGAAGCGCACTAGAGCGCGTATCTCTTCGATTTTTTACGAGAGGGTTTAAAAAAAGTGTCATACATATTTTTTTCTGTGTTTGTACGCCGATAAAGGATCGTCCCGATCCATAAAATGGCAACATCCGAACCTACCATTCACCTTTCGTTCCAAATATTCAAATTGAGACGATTTAAAACGCGCGGTCGCGGCGACGGCGACGATAAAAAACCAGAACGAGAAGACGGTGGTTTGACCGTCTCGCTCAACGAATTGTACGACGTTCAAGAATCTTGGCGGAATAGATACGAATTGTTCGACTTGCGAGACGAAGGAGGAGGGGACCGCGCCAAAAGCGGCAAAAATTACGATTCCGACGAAGACGAATGCTTGTTTTTTACCGTGGACGAAGAAACGAACGTTTATTTTTGCAAAGAGATGATAGAGAGACTAGAATCTGTAAAAACGATAATGGACGATAGAATCGTGTTTTCCGAATGTTGCGGTCCTTCGGATAGGAAAAAAGTGACCGAACGCTTTAAAAAGAACGTATCCGGAGCTTTGGAGTCGAAAGTTTTACTTAATTGTCATTTTCTATGTTCTTCCTTCGACGACGCGGTGTCGTCGATCAAGAAAGGGAACGACTTCTCCGCCTCGAAAAGACCGACCGCCGCGATCAAAAAACCAGTCGTCAAAAAAATGACCGTCGAACAAAAAGAAGGATGGGACGAGTATCTTCGTACCGTGACGGGCTTGTCTCCCAGCGCCCCCTTCTTCGAGGAAGATGGAGGAGAAGAACATGACGATGACGAATACGAATATTCGGGAAATGCACCGGAAGAAGAAGACGACGAAAGTGAAGAGGAACAAATACCTCGAAAAGTCGCGCCCCCTTCCAAAAAACGACTCAATCCCGTGATGCCGTCGATGAATAAAGGTCGTTATAAGGAGCGGTGGCCTCGGTCTTTGGAAAAACCGCCCCCCAAGAAAGGGGTCGAAAAAACCAGGTACAAAAATCATTCATCGGAATCGACGTCGTTCACGAAAGATTCGTCTAAAAAACGCGATACGGATGGAGACGACGTCGAAAAGACGAACCAAATGACCAAAAAACTGGACAGTTTTCTCTTGACAAAATACGTTTCAGGAAAATCGATCAGCTTTTTCGAATGTTTCACGTACGTCAGACTGTTAAAGTTGAATTCGACGATCAAAGGGTCCCGTAGATGGCCCTTTTCTTGGGGGGGCCCGTATTTACGATCGTTCAATCACGTCTTCGATTATTTCGTCGTGACGTATAATTTGGCCACGTTGAATCATATACTCGCATTGAAGATGAAAAAAACTGCGGATTTGATCCATACGAGACGCTGGGACGTTTCTCCGAATCGCGGTCAACCTTTGTGCGTCGTATTTCCAGACGATTTGGGTAGCGAAAAATTTGCAAACGATTACGCGGACGCATTTTTGGACGGATTGAATTACTCGAAACATTTGGGAAGAGCTCCGGATTGGGTGGACCCCAAAACCGTTTTGATCAGATCGGGAAACCTGTCTTGGATAGAATGGTCCGATTTTTCGTTTTCCGATCTGTGCGATCGTTTCGAATCGTCCAAGTCGAAACAACGGCGCGCCGCGCAACAACTCGTCGCTCCTTCCGTCCAAGGTGAACAAAGCGTTCTCGGAAAATTGGTCGACTTTGTAAAAGAGTCGCCGGACGCCATAGCCAGCGCCTATTACGATAATCTGTTTACCGATAAATTGTTGGACGCCGAGGAATGCGTTTTAAAGAACAAAGGCTCTTTCTACATGCCGGAAAAAACAAAATCCTTTTTAAAACAGAGCGTTTTAAACTCTAGTCCGGACGACCATCATCAAAAATGCGGCACGGAAGAATGCAAAGCGTTCATAGAACATTTGGATTGCGCGTATTCTCATTTTGGACTTTCCAAAACGTATTTTGAGGACTTGTTAGATTTTTCGTGCGTTTTGGAAAGATGCGCGTGTTCTTCCGTTAGCGTTTTCGACGATTTGGTTCTTTTTGAAAAAAACGCAGGCTCCGAAGAAGAAGAGGAAGAAACAAATGATTCTCGAATTCCCGGCGATCATTTGGGAACTTCCGTCATGGAATCCTGCCAATCCGCGGTTCAAAAAATGACGGCCCTGTTCGGATTGTGTTTTATATCTTACGAAAAAGACGGCGACGACGATGAGGAATACGAAGAATACGACGAAGAATACCTCTTGACCTTGTGTAAAATCGAACGGTTGAAAAAAAGGACGCAATTGATATACGCGCTCTCGCAATTGGAAGTTTCTCACGCGTTGCAACGCGTTTCTTGCGTCACAAATTCTTACGGAATGTGCGCTTTGGATAAGATAAAATATAGCGCCGCTTGTCGTCATAAAAACGATTTCCTTCCGACCGATTCGAAGCCCAAAAACGTTAATAACGCTTGTTTGGAAATGTACAAATCGAAATTACTGGGGGTGTCCAGAAACGCCGAAGAGCTGGCTTCTCTGAGAGACGATTACGTGCAAAGAAATTATTCGACTCTTTACGCGCTTTACCTTTTGTTTTGCTCTTGTTTTTCTCTCGAAGGGGTAGGAAACCAATTGGCTTGTCCCATATACGACGTGAACGATTTGTACGACGTCGTGTGCAAAATAGGTGGGGGTTCGGGAGCGATGCGTTCTCCCGTAAAGCCGCCCCATTACTCCGGAGTGACTTTCGAATTGGCGGCAAAAAGAGGCATCAACGAGATCGAAATGGGATTCAAAATAGACAAGATGAAAAACACCGCGAAGACGGCCGTTTATTTGGACGAAGATTATTATCATTTTACGTTGGTGGCCGAAAAGCTGCCCCAGCAAGATCCGGCGACCTCCTCGATCGCTCGAGACGACGCTAAAAAGTTTGATTTTCAATTCTTCAAAAACTTTGTCTCCGCGTCGAAACCCGACTTTCTTTCCAATCCGGAAGCGGGATCCGCCGATACGTCGACGACGACGGTCCCCGGAACGGACGAGGAAACCGAAGGGGGTTCTCCCAGACCGCAGCAACAAGACGATTGCGCCACCAGATCTAGAAATCAGCAGTTCTTAAAAAGGCACCCGACGAAAGATTGCATCGAAAAAATGCTCTGCCTTCCCGTTCCGATTTTGCGACTATTGTTTTCCGGTCTTTATCGTCCTTGCGACTCTCCTTCGACCCCCACTTATCCGGAAAACGGAGAATCGAATCTGGGGACCGTTTCCGATTCCTGTAAAAAATGTAGGAGCGACCTGTGTCACGTTTCTTTTTGGTTGGACCTTTTAATTCCGTTGATGAATCGAAGCTACGGCAAGCCGAATCAAAACGCGGCGATCATTAATTTTCTAAAGAAAAACAGGTCTTTTTTCTCGAACGATTCTCTGGTCTCCTTTTCGGTGGCCTGTAGAACCTTAAAATCCGAATTGGTTCCGGGATGCAGAAGTTTGTTCGAATACGTGGCAGAACAAACGAATTACGTTCAATTGTTGCATTTGGATTACGCGACGTATTCGTCTCTAAACACGTTCAACGTTTCGAGATGGGCAAAATGCGTCAATTCTTTTTATTCCGTTTCTAATTCTTGGATAAGTTACGTATGCAAATCGATATTCGGTTCTCCGGGATCGGACGGAGATGTTTTGGTATGGGATTCCGTCAAGACGGAAAATTCGTCTTACTCGGACGATTCCTTGATATTTTCTTCTCCGGAAGAAAAAGCAAAACTACCGAGGTCGAAGTCGCTTCCCGGAGTCGTTTTAAAAAGAGCGTATTTTAGCAAAGAAGACCGCCCCACCGTAGTCAGAGTAACGTTTTCCGGAGTGGATACCAACCAAACCGGATCCTTCGAAGACGACCCCGGAGTAATGTCTTCTTTTAGATTAAAGTCGAAATTATTGCTAACTTCGATTTTGCATCACGTTTGCGTCATAAAAGCCAACGTCGTTCGATTGAATTCTATCTATCCTGATCCTTCGCCTTCTTTTTCCAACAAAGACGTGGTAAGACCCGAAAATTCCTGTTCCAACCACCCTTTGGAACAAATTTATCCCATAAACAAACTCTCTTCGGACTTGGAAAAAAAGGATTGGTGTTTTCAGCACGTGGATCGGTTTTTGGACAAATTCTTGTCCAATCACCGCAACGCCAAAATGTGGTTGATGATATTCGCTTCGCATTCGCAAAACACGCAATCTTTCAATCCGACCAAACTGGATTATTTTACTCCAAATTTCTTGTTGTTATCGTTCAAAAATAGAGAGAGAAAAACCGATTATTCCCACGGGGACGTGTGTTGTTACGACGTTGTAAAAAAGGCTGCAGCGACGTCGAATCCCGGGAGCGCGACGAGACCGGCCGAAACGTCGAGTTTAACTTTATCAACTTCCGAAACGGATGATCTTTCGAACGAAAGGATATACGGAAAAAGGATGGAACTGTTGGACAAACGACACGATTCGGAAGATTCTTTCAAGTTGTGTTCTACGATCTCTACATTTTCTTCCGTATGGGCGAATCAAAAGAGCGTTTACGAAAGCGTGCAAAGAAATCGATCGAGTTTCGTCGGCGCGATTTCTTATTCTTCTTCTTCTCGTACGTCCGCGACGAAAAGAGTTTCGGAGAATCGCACAAAAGTATCCGAGCCGGCTCGCGCGAATTCTAAAACCTCTACGCCCATCGCCAGAAGAGTTCATTCGCGAACGTATTCCGAAACGACAACGACAACGTCTCGGCCGGATTCCTTCGAAAAAACGATCGAAGACGGAGACGATGACGATTTTGTAGAGGAAGAACGCCGAGGTTTAACGTTTAAAAAAGTAACGTTCGACGGAAAACAAGCGATAAAAATCGAAATAACACCTTCGGACGAAGGACCGATGGATCCAAAAACGTGTCTACTCGTTTCTTTAATGTTTTTCAAATACAAGGACCGTTTTGTAATCGTTTCGAAATCCGACCGTCCAGTTTCCAGACACAAAACGTTGGGATATTCGATAGTGCATCCCAATTCGGTCGGAAAGCAATTTCATCGTTCCAAACGTTTGGACGTCTCGAGCAAACTCGACGCTATTCCCTGGATCAGAGATCAAAATGTATTCGTTTATAAGGCCTATTTGGGAATGAAAACGTTGGGTTCGTTTTACGGTAAAATGGAAAGCGAACGTCATTCGGCGGAATTAATTTGGATGAAGACCGCATCTGGGCGCGCAGGGACTGCGTGCGGTTGTTTCTTGTGCCAATTATGCGACTCAAAGTCAAACTCAAATTCGACAGTTTTATTATTCTCTCTGGTGAAAGAGTAACTTTTTTTTGTAACATCATATTACCAATGGTCGTCCTTTCAATAAAAAAATCTTCTTTTCGTCCTTTCCCGATATATACGCTCCTTTTTATTTGCCACCACCTACTCTGGTGGCTCTGGGCATGCCAGCTCTGGTTCTAACTTCCGAGATTGATTTCACGGATCGCGTTACGGGTATTTGCGCGTCTCCTCCGAACGTCGATGTGCCACCGTTCGCGTTCCCTCCGATCCCCAGACTCGTTTCGGAATCGTCGTTTATCGAAGGCGACAATTTGGCTTGAGAAGCCCAAAGATACAGAGTCATGGATATCAAAAATACCTCCCACACGGCATAAAATATGTACAGCCCACCGGAAATCCAATATCTATTCGTAAGTGTATCTCCCATACACTGATTCGTGGTCACCATTAGCCCCAATATGGTCACGTTTAAAATCAATTCTCCAATATACATTGCGGACCCGAGTCCGTAATTTCTCCAATCAAAAACCACCATGTACACGTTGAGATAAATCATGGTCTCTATCAAAAAAAACAACATCACCAAAAATCCTTTCGTATAGTCCGAATTGTTAAATTCGTCGTCTTCGTCGAAGGTTCTAAAATTGTTGAAATAGCAATTTCCGTCGAAATAAACGTAAAGAGCGATGGCCAATCCGAGATCGAACAAAAAATTTAATATCCCGAAGATGAGGGGGAAATGTCGGGTCGTGGATATGAGGCAACTCCAACACCCCCTCCCTCGGGTCTCGGCAAACCTTTCCACCGTCTTGTCGTGTTTCTTGCTCATCGCGGACGTTAGCAGTCTGGGTTTCAGCACCCTAAATAATAAAACGGCCAAAAGAGCGACGTTGACCATCGTATTCGACTATCGTAGTGTTTCGACGCCTGGACGTATTTTTTAGTTCGCGTTTAAAAAAAGACTCTTATTTTTGCGATCGATACGATTTTATTAATTATAGATCGTTCCTCTGAACCAGCAAGTAATTTTTGTATTGAGTGAGATGGCAAGCTTCCAAGGCGTCGGTTTTACTCGCGTGACGATGCAAATCGCATAATAACGTCAATCCGAAATAGCTTTTCCATTTTCTCTCGTCGAACCAGAAAAAGTGTCGTTCCGTTTCGCATTCTTTCCCCTGCTCTGCCCCTTCGAAAAATTCGAGAGACGAACCGACCATTTTCAAAAAAGATAGGTTAAAAGTGCCGTTGATGACGCAACCTACCAACGGGTATTTGGCCTCTGGGTCTCCCAGACCCGCAAACTCCCTTATCCTCAAATCTTCCGTACTCACGTGTCCCGTGGCGTCCCACATATTTTCGGAAGACCTGACGTGACTCGCCGGCCTGACGTATATCGCATTTTTACACACGCCTTGGTAAAACGCCTCCACAGTACCTTTTAATATTAGTCTGTCCGCGGAGAGATTGTGGCTCGTAGGAGAAGGCCCCAACACGCACGAAGCGAAATCCGCGCACAATCCCGGTTGAAAAAACAGCACGTTCTTCTGATAAAAAAGTTGAGCGCTTTCGTCCACGTTGAACAGCGGCCACATTCCTATTCTCGAATATTCTCTTCGTTCCGGAAGAAGAATCTGGACGCAATCCGAAAGAGATTCGCAATTTTCTCCGCCTATCAAACGATCGCTCAAAAAATCGTAAAATATCGAACCGTAAAACGTCGCATTCAAATCGACGGAAGGATAGGTCCGTTTGAGAACGTCTGCAACGTCCCCCAAGTTAAAAATTTCGTTTTTTTCTACGCGACGGTTGTCGTCCGACGGGTCTTCGTCGTTTTCGAAAGACCTATCGAAAAAATGTTGCATCCCAAAAATCCTATGAACGAAAACGCCTTCCAAATGCCTTTCGTCTACTCCCAGAACGTCTTTCAAAACCTTAACGTCTCGGTCTTCTTGAGAGGTCTCGAACGCGCCATCTTCGAAACCCAAAGCGTAATATACTTTGGGAGACCCTTCGCACGTGCATCGCATGGAATCTTGACAATTTTCTCCAAATAGCCCGTAAACCTCTCCTCCGTTTTCTTGATCGCGAGACACCAAAGACCCGCCCAACGAAAAACAATCGAAAAGGACGTCTTCTTGTTTTTTCGCAAGCCCATCGTTTGATTCGGGTAACACCACCATTCTGGAACGCAACCATTCGTCCAAATTTCCCACTTTATCCAATATGCAATAATACCAAACGGTAAGGCTCTTGGCATCCCAATTGTTGAAATGATAAGTATTCAGAGCGCACCTCATGACGTCCATGATTGCATGCGCGTTCGGAGAGCACAAACAGGTCAAACTCCAATAATCGACGGGGTTCACGTCCAACAGTACGTCGATCATTTTTATCATCTTTTCGTATTCGTCCGTACTTTTGGCAGAAATGCAATAGTCGCACTCTTCTCCTTTCCATTTCCTCTTCCAGTTTCGCCTTTTCGTCGGTCTTCCTTCGTGTTCTTCCTTTTCTTCTTCGTCTAAAGCGTCAAAAGTGGGCCTTTCCCGATGCATCGGTTTGTCACTTTTTTTTTGGACAAATACGCGCGTATGCGATCTATTTATTTTTTTCAAACACTATTTGGAAAAAATAAGCGTCGTGCTATCATTTCAAACACTCTTCTAAAGAAGGCCAGCGTTTCTTCTTTTCCATAGCCTCGTAATTGTACGCCAAGGTTATTTCTTGGACGTCAAAGAAATCCCATGCGTCTCTCATCACTCGATCTCTATTCCAAATATTACGTTGTATCCTACTTTTTTCCAAATCGCGACCCAAAGTGTACATGCTCATCGCCAAAATTGCCGAAGGCACGACGTAACAGACGATGCTTAGCACCGAATTCGCCACGTTTTTTTTGAATGTCAAAAATTAATAGTCGTAAATTTCTGCGCACGAAAAAAACATGTCCAACAAAGCCTTTGGCGCTTCGCCTCTCGGTGGAGACGGTTGTTGGAACGAAATGCTAAAAGATTCGGACGTTTCTTTTGTCATTTCTTCCGAAACGCTAAAAGCGGCGTTAGAAGGCGCGCTCGAATATAACGTAACGGTCGAAGGAAAAGAAGAAGATGAAGAAGACGTGCATTTTTTGAGAGAAGCGCTTCTCTACGTAAAAAGCGTTCACAACGTTGACACGCTGTAAATAAAGGACTTTTATTGACGTTCTAATTTTGAAAATGCCGTTTCGTATTCCATAACCTCCGCCACCAAATTTAAAGGTACGTACGCGATGGCGTCTACGGATATCGTCATCACGAGAGGCTCCAACCGGAGCATTTTGAACACCTTTTCTTTTACGAACAACAGCAATATATCTTGCAACGTTTCGACGTTCGGAACCTTTTTGAACGTCTCCCTTTCGGGGATCGACCCGACCGGTTTTATTTTTTGTTGGTATTCTTCTTCTTCGGCTTCGTTAAAGCATTCTGTCGTACCGTAAGAGGAGCCCAATTCGGCCACGAAAGACACGAACGCGGATTTCAAATCTTGGTGTAAATCCCAAGCGTCGTTGAACGAGTAACATAATTCGATCTCCGCTTCAGAAAAATCCAACAATTTTAATCTCGAATAAAAATTTTTCTTCAAATCTTCCGTCAATTTTTCGCAAACCCCGTTATCCACTGCGAAAATTCTTTTGGTTTCTCCGTTTCGAATGTGTTTCGAATCTTTGATGGCGTTTTGTTGTACACCCGTTGTCGTCGTTGTCGTCGTCGTCGTCGTTGTGTCAGAGTCCGCCGAGGGCGAGAGATCTCCATGCGAATCGGTCGATCCTCCGTAAACGGGTTCGACGGCGCTTTGAGCGTCCAAACCGAATTGAATGCAAAAATCGGTCCCGCCGTATTTTATGGTACCCACGTTCATCGCCGTTTTTCCGTCGGCAATGGTGTCTTCGGACCGAACGGACGTTGCGTGATACGCCAAGTCGTTTTCGAATGCCATGTTGAATCGTCTGAACAACTCCGAACATGCCGTTTTCGTCAACCTTTCCAATTCAATTTGGTTTTGGCTTTTTGCGATCGAGTCGTTCGGATCCCTCGCCGTCGATCGTTTCGCCGGTTCCAAGTATATCCTGCTCTTAAACAATTCGTCGACCAACGCGTCCATGGGCGCGTACATCGGGTAGCACGTCAAAAAACCGTTTTCTTCGTCTTCTCGATCGATATTCAAGACTCGAAAATGAAGCGTCCCTTCTTCGGCGTCTCCCTTTCGATCCGCTCGAGATTCAGTAAATTCCGGCAAGCTTTCGTAACTGCGAACGGATCGCATTCCCGTCACCGTCGTTTTCAAACAAGCCTCGTCGCACACGTCGATTTTTCCTTGTCCTCTCGACCGGCTTTTACGAGAAGGTTCGAATCCGCTGGAAGAAATTATCGATATCCTCCTGCTATCGCCGGAGAGTCGATTAGAAGACGATTTTCCCACCATCGAAGGTCTCGATAAAACGATGGCATCCGGTTCGTACGCGATAGGCACCGCGTACAGGGGGTTCGATTTGTTGTTTTCGATTTCTTTCGCGTCAGAAGCGAAATCCGCAATGTCGAACAATTTTCCTTGGAGCGTTTTTTCGACGCATTCCGAATAAGGACGGAGAACGTTTTTCAATTTTACTCCAAAATTGACGTGTTTAGGCTTCTTTGCAAACGTTTGCGACGCTCCCAAGAATACCAATTTTACTTGGGACGTATCGAATCCAGAGAGATGATCGGAGTTCCTAATGCGCGTTTCTCCGCGATTCTCGACCCTTTCATCATCATCATCATCATCTTCGTCATCGTAGTCGCGGTTACTCTTCTTATCGTCTCCGCCGTAATGAAGACGGCGTTCGTTGTAACGCCCGGCCGTCATGTCGTAAAATCCGAACCCCATCCCCCCTTCCCCATAAGTGGTATAGCCCAAATATTCCTGCCCTTCTGCGTTTTTTAGAGCCGAATGGGCTTTTACGTTTCTGATCAAAGACTCTATAATCTCTTTTTCTTCTGAAGCCTTCCCTTTTTCTATAATTTTCTTTTCGGATACGGCGAAAAACGACGGCGGAACGACTTTTGCGTAGCGATTCGTTAAAAAACGCGATTCTTTCGAAAACGTTCCCGTTACCTTCGAGAGGTCGGAATCAGGTAGATTTTCCGTAAAATCTTTTTTCGTCGTGCAGGCGCTCTCTTTCAAACCGTTAGACACCCGACGTAACGCTTCCTTTTTTATCCTATTCGACAGTTCCATTCTACTCGAATGAAAGCACTTATCTTCGAATATCAATACGCTTTGGTCGGACGTTTGTTCCAACAACGTTTTCGAAACGAAAATCAAAAACGAATCGATGACGCCCGGCGCGGACGTTCTGACGTTGGAAGGCACGTTCCTTCTGACGTAATTTTCGATTGCAGAAAAAAAGACCTTTTCGTTCAAAGAAACGTCCACCACCAAAGGGACGACGAAACGGCACGGGTTGCCCACCGACCAAGATTCTTTTTTCGTGGTGACGTTACAATGCAACAGCCTACGGTGGAGTTCTTTCTCCAATTCGGTCACGAAAGAAGAATAATCCAACCTTTCCAGCATTTGACCGGCGCTGATGCCGTACAATGCGGTCAGCACGACCCTGGCCAATTTTTCGTCCGATTCGGCGGTCCTCCCTCCGTCACGTGTTTCGGAGGAGGCGGCGGCAAATTTCTTGCCCAACGAAGTTCTTCCGGCGGCGCCGTCCAAAACATTCGAAGCGGCGGAAGAAGAAGATGATCCTCCTCTGCCCCCTCTACCGCGACCCCTACCTCGGACATTTTGATTTCCGCCGGATCTGCCCCGAGACGAAGGAGAATTCTTTCCGTCATTTGCATCGCTCGCGCCGTCGACGGTTTCGATCGCGCTCGTTTGCAGAGAACCCATGGGAATTCTTTTTTTTACTCGCGAAAATGCCCCGTTCGCGCGAGATTTTAAGGACCGATACGATAAAATCGAGGAATAAAAAAACTCATATTCTTTACTTAATCGTACACTTTTACGAACAATAGATAAAATGCAAAAGCCATGAATACGTGCCAAACGTCGTGAAATAACCAATACCAATCAACCCCGACCGCGTTTTGTACGCCAAAAAGGCAGCTTCCCAATATTCCTAATATCAAACCGAAAGCCAAATGACTCCTAGACACTCCTATTTTATCGTAATAGCCGTTACAATACCACTTTTTATGCCATTCCGCCCACCACGATTCGTTACCGGTGGGCCCGTTCAAAGGATTTCTCTCGAAAGCGTCCGACAATGACAATATTAACGAATGGTAGGCGTCGTAACCCAAAAAGAATTTTGGATAAGAACCGCTACCGGAATTGACGTTACCGGAGTTTACGTCGCATCCAATTTTATAGTCGTCGTAAGATTTTTTATCGTACCACAGAACGAACAATATGAACAAAACGTGACCTACGGCCAACGGTATTCCGACCGTGATCAACGAAGGGCCGAACAAAACGATGAACACCCACAACACCACGGCGGAAACGAGCAAATAAGTCGTTTCCGAAAACCAAGCGCTCATTTGAAATTTGGCAAAATCGAACGTCGTAAACGAACTCGAAGATCGCGAGTCGATCGCGTAGTGTGAATCGATCGCACCCGCGCGATAATTTCCGTTAAGATAATCTTCGTCGCTAGGAATGCTAACGCATTCGAACACGCATTTGGAAGAAGGTAAATAGCCCAAAACCCCATCCCCGTTTCGCAACAAGACCTTGTAGGATACGGTTTCGGGATTTCGATCGTCCCGTCCGACCACGACCGTTCTTCCCAAATCTCTGAAAAATTTTACGAAAAACGTCTTGTCGCAACACTTCGGATCCTTTGTCGGTCGAGATCGTTCCGGAACGGTAGAGAACGGCGATCGACGGTCGATCGGGATACCTCTTTTTTTAAGGCTTCCTCCGACGAACGCGGTCATCCACGCGTTCGTGATTTTCGTCTTTTTGACGACGAAAAGTTTGGCGGGTCTCAACACGAACCATACGATGACGGGAACGGTCATTTGAGTAAAGAAAAAATCCAATCTATAGTACAAATAATACGGATAAGCCGGACCGGCGAAGCAATAACCGCCGTATCCTTCCAAGTCTGCGCTCCCCCACTTGCAAGCGTGATAAAGGGAAGAGAACACGAATATTCCTATGAAAACTATAGCTGCGGCGTGTTTTTGACGGTTTACGCAAACTATCGCCACCAAGAAGAAGCCGAAATTGCTTATCACCAAGCTCCAATTCGCCAACTCCACCGACATTTGCGTTTCAATAAACGTTAAATTATTAACCGATCTCTCGACGCGCACACAGAAATGACCCCAAAAAAAAGACAATTTTTCATTTACGATCAAAAAACAGTTTTTTTCTATTTACCGAACGCGAAATGGGAGGCCAAGCATTCCCACCCGAGACACAGTTCTTTAAAATCGTTTTCGTAATTTGCGTTAATATCGTTCATCAACGATTCGGCTCCGCATTCTCGCACGATATTCGTAGTCCTCACGGGCAAATCCGATTTTAATACGTTTATCGCTTCTATTCTATTTTTTTTAGACAATAGTGTCACGCTTTCGTCGTTCACGTCCATCTCTAAAAACGTTAAAAGCTCGATAAGTCGGCACGTTTCGTCGAAAAACGCGACCAACAACCTCGGAGCGTCTCCCATTTCCGATAATTTAGAATGTACGTCATAACAAAAACGCTTGATGACGTCCACGTATTTGCATATGCGATCGTTTAATCGTTTTCGAAAAGGTTGGTCTTCTTTGCGTCTCCGACCTACCATATTTCTTTCGACGAGATATTTACGCTCTCGTTTCTTGGAGAAAGGAAACAGCATAAAATCGGCAAAACCCAAAACCTGTTTCTTGTTGCACATTTCCCTTAACGCGTCTTTAGAATTCGTAAATATGGGGTCTATTTCGATTTTACCCTCCAAAAAGGTGGAAGAGCGTATCGCGACTTCCATCGCAGGATCGAAATGTCTCAACAAGTCGTTGATGCCGGAATACTTTTCGACTCTATTCTCGTTGCTCGTGACTATATAAAAGCGTCTCTTTTTCGGCTCGACCGAGTCTCCCGTCGTAGATTCGAACTTGCGTTTTTTGAAAGTCACTCTGCTCGTTTGAAACGCGTCGGATTTTGAAACGTCGTTCGTGCCAATCGCGTTTTTCGACGACCGATCGCTTTTCGACCCTCTTCTCTCCTGCATCTTTCCTTCTTTCGTTTCGTAAAGGCGTTCGTTCCGCTCGGAGATGGTAGTTTCGCCCCTTTCGAGATGGTCATCATTAATATCGTCATCGTCGTCGTCGTCGCCTATCGATCCCGCCGGTCGAATTTCCATCCTTCGAAAATTCTTTTTCCTTCTGCTTTTTTTTGTTTCCACTTTTTATACCTCCCCGATAAATGTTCCCGCCAAAACTTAAAATGTGCGCGGTTTTTAACAATTTCGTAAAAAGTCAAAACGGGCCCGAAAGCCTTTTTAACCTGCTCTTCTTTATCATTCGACAAAAAATGCGAAAAAGAAGACCAAAGCGCTTAAAAACGATGGAAAACGATAGTTCTTTTTTATTTAAAAAGGGTTCGATTCAAAGAGCATCGTTAAAATTCCACACTTTTCCTGTTTTGTGTTCCTTGTAAATTAAAACCCTCTTTTCGTACAGATGATGAAGTTTAGAGTTGAGTTCGCTCTTTTTAACCGAAGGCGCGTTTCGTTCCTTCCTTCTCCTGTTTATATGTTTTCTGATTTCCTTGTTGGTAGGATAAACGTCGATAGGGATTTTTTTGGAAAGAGGATTGGGCAAAAGGTCCGCTAAAGAAACGTAAATTTCTGCGTTAGATAACGGTAACCCTTGAGGCAAGTCTTTTTCAACGTAAGAACGCCAAGAAAGCGTCCCCAAAGACTCGTCCCACGGAACGCGATCGATGGAATCGTTACGAATCGGAACGGATCCGCCTGCGATCCCTCTTTCCGTAAAAGAGGTGATAGAAGAACGAGAAGGTTCGCTCGGTATTGGAGTGTGTAGGTCGAGTTTGGTATCCGTTTGTACGCGTTTTACTTCCGAAGCGCGTTTACATTCGTTGCAAACTCTATACCTTCCGTATACGTGTTGATCCTTGGTAAATTGCGACTGGTGTTTGATTGTATTGCAAAGAGCGCACTCGAACGTCGCAATGTTGTTCTTGAGCGATTCGAGCAAAGAAGCGTGACCTTCCAATGACGCCTGCATGTATCGACAAAAAATAATCTCTTGAATAAAAACGCGCCTCTCGCGAATCGTAAAAAATTCAAATCTTGGACATTTTTTCGACGAATTACCGTTAGAGACAAAAAATGTCTTCCGGTACCGGCGATGACGAACCGATTTGGTACGATCCTTCCGTGTATCGTGGCGTAAACCCGAACGACCGCAAAACTAGGGCGGTTAGCGAAGAGCCAGAGAAAATTATCGATCGTCCCAAAAATTTGTCTATAAAAAAATTGCCTTTGCTTCATTCAAAAGTTCAAATCTACAATCTCGATGAAGAACTTAAAAATATCGACGATCCGCCCCAACTCGATTTGTTGAACGATTTTTTCACCACTCGAGACGAATTTTTCACCACTCGAGATTTATCACGAAAGTTTTCTGTCGATGGAAAGGATTATTGGTTGGTAGGATTTACGGAAAACGCGTTCTTGTTCGAAACGTCTGATCGCACGAATTCCACCCTTCAAAAAGAATTTTACGAATCTCTTATTTCCATCGTTTTATCTGCATTGGAAGACGACCCTTTGTATGATGTGTTAGTCGATCGTATTCGTAGCCGACTAGATTTCGACTCTTTAAAAAATTGCAAAACCAAACGTACGATCGACGATGAACGTTCAAAAATTAAGATCTGTCAAAACCAAGACCGTTGGGTATTCTGTCATAGTTCCGGTCTCGACGGAATTGGTACATTTTGGATTCCAAGTGCGTTCGAACCCCCAATCGCCGTTTTTGGAGAGGCCTGTGGTTTTCCTCGCTCCGATTACGTAGAAACAAACGTCGAATTTAAAAAAGTCAAAACGGACGTGACGAATCGACAAAAAATTTATAACACGCCCAAACACCAAAGGCGACCCACGAAAAATTGTCAAAAGAGACGTTGGAAAATGTAATAAATTTATTCGTTTTTTACGTAACATTCTTCGCGAAAGCAATTTCTAGAATACCGTATCAACTCTTCGTTGGGTTGCAATTCATTTTTTTCGTATTGTTCGGAGACGCGTCCTCTCAATTTTATCCAACATTTTAAAAATGCGCGTTTGGTCTTTTCGAACTTATTGTCTTGTTCGGCGGTCCATTTTATTTCTCCCCTAGGTTTTACCAATCCTTTGAAATTGGGCGTCAAACGCAAAAGTTCCATGGCCGCGACCTCTCTGGTCAGCCACATCGCCACCGTTTGCGATGGATCGGGAAAACATCCGAGATAATCGCCTCCCGTGTAAGAAGGTCTTTCGTGATCCAAATGGTTCAAATGGATCATAACGTCCGCAGAAAGACCAGAAATTCTGCGAGACGATTTTGTATCGGAATTAGACGTTTTCCAAAGTATGGCGAACGTTTTGACGTATTTTCTCAATTTTTTGACGCCTTTAACGATTTTTACATCGGCGGGTTGAACGTTTATCATTCCAAAATATGGTAGAGCCAACATTCGGTATCGAATAACAACGGATTTGTATTTTTTGGATACTAAGTGCCTTTTTTTGGATACGATCTCGCGCAAAAAATCGACTAAATTAGCTTTCCAGCCGAACGTGACCTATCGTAAAAACGTTCGCAAGAGCGCGTACGCCAATTATTTTTTATTATTCAAAACCGATAGAAGGAAATGTCGATGGAAGTCGCAACGGAAACCTCGCCGATAGACAAGCTCGAAACCCAAGATTCGCTTGAAAAACCGATGGTTACTCGAGAGAACGGGGTTCGCATTTTGAAATTGCGCAATGGCGACACGTTCGAACTCCAGGAATTTAATGAAGACGTTTTCCAAGGTTCTTGGTATTAAATAAAAACCGATCTACAAGTCATAAGAATACGAAGAGATAGAAAACATCTCTTCATACGCGCGATAAATGATCGCTTTTAACGTAATGAATCGATCGTTTATTAAAAAATGGTGTTATACCACACACAACGATTTAAAAACGTGTATTACTGTCATATACGCCACGTATTTCCATTACTATCATACATTTCAAATTCTAAGAGCCCAGGCACTCTGTATAAGAACCGGCCCACCTTTCCGCAACATATCTTATCGTCTTTCTTATAATTGGATCCGGAATAATCTTCGCTTACGCACGTTACCTTTACCGTTTCTCCGTTGGATAATAACGATTCGTACACTGCGTGTCCAAAAAGCATGTCGTGCTTTTCGGAATAGAATCCAAACCCCACTTCCACCTTATATTTGAGATATCCCAGTTTTCCGACGTACACGGCGTCTTTTCCCAAATCTTTCGTATCGTTTTCGTTCGAAACGACGTACGTTACTCTTACGTTCGCATTATTATCGAGATACGATCCGTAAAGAGTATATCCTTTTCGTCTGGCCAGATTTAAAGAAAAGTACCCATGTTTTGGAGCGGCCGCATTTCCGTCTGCCATATTTTTTATGCGTGTGTATATATCGGCAGATACCAAATAGTTCGGCGGATACTAAATAATCACAATAATAAACAATACATTCGATTAATGTTATAGCCTTTTGTTATAGCCTTTAACCGTATTTCAACGTTACGATAATAAAATTAATTCACGACCCATAAGAATACGAAGACCTAAAAACCAATTCGTCCTTTTATTCAATTTTTACGTAGCAATTCTCGTGAAACCTTTTACGAGCCAAAGCTTTCAATTCTATCCCCGTATCTACATTTTCAAATTTCTCTTGATATCTCTTTCTTAAACTCAACCAGCATTTTAAAACGTCGCTTTTGGCTTCTTCGAACGTTTTCACTTTTTCCGGCGACCACTTCGCGGCGCCTGACGGCTTTCTCAATTGTTTAAAATTCGGAGTGAGCAATAAGAGTTCCATCACTCGAGTTTCTCCGAATAACCATTTTTTCGAATCTTCTTCCGTGGCGAAACTATCTACGCTCGTGGGTCGATCGTACGTCACTACGGTCAAATAAACGTACGCATCGTTGTAAAGATTGGTCGCGATTCTGAGCGATTTTTCGCATTTCCCTCCGGATTTTAAATACAGGTCTTGTATCGATTTTAAGCCCCCCTTAATATCCTCCACTTCTTTTACCGTTTGCGGGTTCGCAGGATTGGAATCCTTGACGACGTAACCGCCGATCGGATATAGCATGCCTTGCTATCACCAATTTTTTAAATCTTTCCAGGGCGCGTGCACGTTTTTTTTCTAACGCCTTTGATCGGAAAAATTTTTATACGATTGATATTTCACGAACGCGCCCGTAAGTTCCAGTCTTCAGTTAACTAATATTTCATTTTTTATGTCGATAAAGTCGACTCCAAAATATTTTTACTGTCGGACCTAAAACGCCCTAGGAATAACGGGTCAAAAGAAACCAAAAATATTTCAATGTCGTCGATACTCTTGATTTTGGTCCTTTTTACGTTTTCACGCGCCGCCGTCGCCGTCCCGGCATACGATGTTTCATTGATAAACCAGTGCAAGAGCACTTGTTCTCATATTTCCTACTCCATAAATCGTTGGTCATCGGAGCTGCATCGTACAGATCTCGAAAATATTTGTACGTTCAGTTGTTACTTTGCGAGAGAAACGCATTGTAAAGGACCGACGTCGACGTCTTAAACGCACAATCTAATAAAAAGTTCTTTATACTAATGCCGTTCCTTTATCGTCGCATTATTTTTTGATGGCCGTCGTTTATACCTTCGACCGACGAGTATATATACGCTTCAAAAAAAGAACACTTTATTGAGAAAAGACAGCATTGTAAAAATGATACAACTCCACGCCGTTCTTCATTGCCACGAAGCGCTGCAACGTCAATTTTCCAGGATCGACTCCGATGCGTTTCGCGTAAGCCGTCACGATAAAAGCCTGTTGGCCCGCGGTTTCCAATTTTAAATTGCAGGAAATCGGAAGGGATGTAAAATCGGGTCCGTAAAGGCTCATTTTTTGGGCGATTATCGCTTGTATTTCCTCCTCCGTCTTGTTATCGTAAAATTCCGTCATGTTTTTTTGATGCCGAAACTCTATCACTTGTCGTTACCGACCTCGTGAGACGCAAAAATTAAGCTCGATCGAATCTCAAAAATAAATTTATTTATTGGCTTTGGGGGTGCCTCCGTTTTTGGCGTTGGCCCTATCCGAAGCCGCGGAACTCTTGTCCTTTTCGGCCTTCGCCCTCTCCACCTCTATCAACGCTTCTACCCTCTCTCTTTCGAACCCTTTCCATTTTTCCAAATTTTTTATAATCTCGTCTTCTCCCGTTTGATAATCTCCAGCCCTCACGGTTTGAGATAACACTTCCATGTATCCCTTGGGCAAAGATCCCGTAAATTTCGAAGCCATCGAAGTCATCAGCAGGGCCATGTCCCTTCCCTTCACCGCACCCAAATTGTACAAGGCGAGCATGACGTTCATGTCGGCCGGGGCGTTCAAAGGAAAAGTCACGTTCACGTCGAACAAACTGTAAAAGTCCGGAGCGCTCTCGACGTCCGTAATTTCGAACGTCTTTTCGATGATTTGTTTGTACCAAGGATTGGTGCTCTTGTACAGATTGCCGTAAGCCACTTTGAAAAGTTCGATCACGGTACGAGTGAAATGTTTCACCCAATCGTCCTTGTTCATCTTTCTGAGTTCTTCCGTCGAATTTTTAGAAACGTTGGGGACGAAGAATCCGGCGTTTTGAGTGTTTTGCGTTCTCATCTCGCTTTTCGTCGTCAAGGCCTGTTCGGATTGTCTTCCACCCAACGGGCCTTTGCTCTCCACGTCTTGAAACATCACCAAAGGATAGCCGCAAACGATCCCACCCTCTTCGTTCAATCTTTTTTTGAGTTTCTCCACCCTGGTAGTGTCGACGGGTTCCCTGTTCGTGACTTGAGCAAACTTTTCTCCCGGGTTCGGTACGACCACGACGCCCAATCCCGGCACGTACGTGCAAGGCCTTCCTAAAAGGAGAGAGCTCACCTCCGCCGTGCGCATCCCTCTCAAATTTTGCGTTTGATATTCTAAGACTTCCTGTTGTCTCATGGCCTTGGTATATTCGTTGCAATTGGCGTCGCCGTAGCAGCCTTCCGAAGGACCCGTGACTTGCACGGGGGAGTTCAACATGTATTGATTGAGTTTGGCCTCGTTAATTTCCCTTTGTGCCGCGACCGCGTTGGGGTTCGAATTGCCCCCGTTCGAATTGTTTCCACCCGCGTCCGGTTGAAGGACGCACCCGTCCCACGACGGATGTCTCCCGCCTCCTTCCCCTACGGAATACAAACCCCCGGTCGGAGCGTAAGGATCCTGGCTGTTCAAAAAAAGAGATCCCACTCCAGCCGAAGCGGCGGGAACCGGAGCAGGTCCGGCGTCCGGAGCGCCGGAAGAGAACGTGGGTTCGAAGCTTCTCGAATCGAGCCACCTCTTATCCTTCATTTCCTCTTTTAACGGAGGAGACTCGATGGAGTAAAAAATGAGGTCGTTCTCCTTTTCCTGTTCTTCGATTTTAAGTTCGGCTTTCTTTAGTTTGTTGTAGGTAGAAATCATGGACGAAATCGGACTCTTCAAATGTCCGTCCTTGTCGCAGTCCGAATAGACGACGAAATGCATGAAAGGTTCCACCTTGCTGGAGTCCCCTTTTCCGTCGTCCCAAACCCAACAATAACGTCTGGAACTTCCGTCGCTGTACGTTTCCAAATGACCCTTACCGAAATCGGGAACCATGGGAACGTAGTGAGGCACGTTTATCGCTTCTTTCGATAGTTTTTTGGCTCTTCCAGATTCTCTTCTCGTCCTTCCGACGAGATTTAACTTCCTTCGTTTGCGTCTCGTTTCGTTGAGAGCGTCTTCGTCGGTCGCGGTCGCCGACCCTTCTTCGGCTTCTTGCGAAAAGGAAGAAGGATAACGTCTCTTTTTTTTTGAACCCTCGCCGACCGAGTCGAAATAATCGGGAAAATCGTCGGGATCCTTCATTCCTTTCAAATTGCCGGAAACGGGAATGTTGGGCACCGTCCCCTGAACGTCGGTGCCATATTTATCCGAAAATTCTCTAAATTTGGTTCTCCATTCGAGCTTAAAACTCTGAATGTCCTTCAACAACGCTTCCAGTTGAGAATACAGTCTCAACCTTTTTTGCACCATATCCTCTTCGAGAGAATTGATTTCCATCTCCCTGGTTTCCTTTTCCGAGAGCATTTTCATTCGATCTTCCAACGTTTCTCTTTCGGCTTCCATCCTTATCAAAATATCGTCCATCAGCATCCTGGTCTCTTCTTTGAGATTTCCCACGACGATTCCTCCAATCTTTTTTATGGGCCCGTTGGCCGTCGTCCCGGCGCCCTGATTCAAAACGTCTTTCATCAACGGCAACGGATCCCTATTCGTGCCTCCCGATCTCGAGACCGAAGGACCGTTCACGTTTTTACCCGCGTTGCTCAGCGTCAAATCGGTTTTGAACATTGTGCTTATCGGATCCGAAGCCAAGCTGTTTACCGTGACGTTCAAATATTCGGCTAGCCCTTGAACGAAGCTTTTGATCGTAGGGCCCTTATCGAACGGGTAAGAAGCCAATCCTTCGCCCGAGACGTCGTATTTTTCGACTTCCACTCCCATCGATTTGAAAAGCTCTTCCCTTTCGCCTCCCGTTCCGGTGAACCCGTATTCCGGACGATACGTGTCGTAACCGGGAATGCGCTCGGATTCTTTACCTCTTATCGATTTGTCCCCGTTTTCTGCGTAGCCGCCAACGTCTTCGTCTTCCCCGCGGGCGATCGATTCTCCGTTTTGGTCGGGATCGTAATCGTCCTCGCTACCCGATGAGACGGACGCATCTCCCAACGTATAAACGGGGACGCTTACGATGATTTCCTTGTAGTAAAACGGCGTTATCCCCACGGTCAGCGAATACTCACATACTTTTTCCAAAAACGGAATCCAATGTTCTTGCATCACCTGTTGAGTCATTTTATCCATCAATATTTGATCGGGAAGATCGAACAGCGATTTTGTCGTCTCCGTTTCTCCGCCTCCTTTCGCGACGGATTCTCCCATTTCGTCGTCGGAAACGGTGCTTTCCTTTTTGTTCCCTCCGGTCCGTTGTCGCACAAATTCGTTAATCCTGGACGACGGCGTTTCGGCCTTTTTCTTGGAGGATCCGCTCTTTTTAGAAGATCCGAACAGATCGGATTTTATCAAAGAAACGAAGAACGGTCCTCCCAAAATGCTGGATATAATGTCCTTGTAACCGGTTTTCACCGAAGCGACCTCCTTGAATATGGCCGAAGCCGTGGCGATTTCTAGAGTGTTCACCACCGCCCTCTTCGATTGCCCCTTTTGATAAGAAGCCATCACGGAAGTCCCTTCGTACAATCGGCTGTAAAACAGTCCCGGAGCGTTCGTCGCGACCGGATGACTCAAACTGTATTTGGTCCCCAAATAATTGATCCAAAGCATGGCGGTACCGTTGTCGTCGAACATTTTGTTGATCTTGTTGTCCAAATTGATCGTGATCGTCGGTAACGTTCTTTCCTTCATAATGTCTCTTTCCGTCTTTCCCGGATTTTGTTCCAACCAAGCGTCGATGACGTCCGACGAAGATATAAAATGTTGCAGATGGTCGAAGGTGGTTTGTACCATCGTATTCGGAGACGCCAATTCGATCTTTTCTAACTCTGCCATCGAGAGAAGGACCGATCGCCCGACAAAACTTTTTTAAAAATCGATCGATTTATTTTAATCTTTTTTTCTACCATTTGTCTACCATGTGCAAATTTCTTTCTAGCGATTCTAAAACCGGCATGTATTCTTTTATCGCCGATAACAAATCGATGATGGGATTCGATTTTAAACTCATTTTGGTAGAATTCGTATCGAATTTTTCTCTTTTTTCGTCGTAAACGCCTTGTTTTCCCGTTTCTTTCAACGACGTTTTTTCTCTTTTTTTTGTTTTTAACGGCTTTTTCCCCTCCTCCCCTTCTTCTTCTTTCGAATTCATCTTCACCATATTTTTCCTGGCCAAGGCCGCGGACGTTTTGGTCGCTTCGGATCGCTCTCTTATCACGTCTTCGTTCGTGTATTTCGATTCCGATTCGCACCATCGTCTCAAATCCCTGACGGAAGAAAGCAAACTCTTTCTCACGTCTTCGGACAATGCAATTTCGTCTTGCCCTTTTAACATCAATAAAATCCATTGTATGAACGCGTCGTAAACGGTGTCGCAACCGGCTCCGCCTTGATAATCGAAACTCGCGTTTTTTTCCCAAGATTTTTCGGAAAGAGACTCCATGCAATCCCAAGCTTTCATGATCGGCATCTCCTGTCCGAACAATTTTCTGTGCAATCCGTCCGCGTCCAACAACAAGGATTCGAAAGCGGTCGAAACCTCGGACGATTTCTCCTCTTTCGAGGTCGAAATCGATCGTTTTACTCCCCATTCTTCCAAAACGCAATCCAAAAATCGATCTCCGAACAACAGATCGTAAGCGTGTCTGTCCAAAAAAACGTCTTCGCATAAAAAGTGCTTGGTGTTTTTTACGATTCGATCGCATTTTTCGGAATCGGACGTAAATTCGTAAATCTTTTCTTCGTCGAAGGAAATCTCGCCGTCTCGGTTCTTGCCCGTAACGAAGCGTTTCAAGGTTCTCCAAAATTTTACCATCTCTACGAACAATTCGTACTTTGGAGTCCCATTTCCCAAATTTTTTTTACATTCGAAAACGTAACGATCGTCTTGCAACCTTTCGATGTAATCGAAAATCTCTCTTCCCACTTCGTTGTATTGCCACCTGTACCCTTCGTAAACGCATCTATAAGAACCGTCCACGTAGCACAGTATGGGCCATCTTCTTAGATTGAACCATTCCAAGTTGCTCTTGTTGGTCCACTGCGCTCTGTGTAAGACGTAGGCGGAATCGGTAGCCATGAATTTTTGAATGTTGCTTCCGATAGAAGAGGTGATGAGTCTCAATCTCAATCCGTCCGCGAAGCCGCGATATCTCAAATCCGTTCTAAATTCGTCCAACAGTTCACTTTCTCCCTCTTTGGCTTTGATTTTGATTTTTACGCTCAACGAGTTGTACATTTGTTCCAACATGTTTCCCGCGTCCGTCGTCAGCCTTCTCCTCACGAACTCTAAAGCGTTCTTACCTTCGTAATCGTACCAAGAAACGTCGTATTTGCTGCAAAAAGATTCGTTGAACATTTTCGTAACGTTTTCTCTCAACAATTCGGGACAAAAAATGAGTTTGAATCGCATCAAAAGGCGCAAATACACGTCCATTTCTTCGTAAAACATTTTCAATTTCTTCAAACTATCTTTTTTCGTACGTTCGAAAACCGGACAATCCCAAAATCGTTTGGTGGGAAAATGATCGAAAAACACGTTTCTTTCGTAACCAGAAATTTCGAACAAGCCAAAATAAAATTTTAAATGGTCTCCGCAAAACGTGGATTCCCCGGCCTTCTCGTTCGTAATGTCGTTTTTCAAATCTCTCCATTTTTCTTCTTCTTCTTCTTCTTTCGGTTCTCGTTCTCCGACACGTTTTTCGGACGCTTTAATTTCGTTCGAAATACATTCCACCAAATCGGCGAAAAAGAGATCGTTTTGCTCTTCGCGTTCTCTCTTTTTCTTCAATTTTGAAAAAGCCAAACAATTTTTCCACGCGTCGTGTACGTCCAACGACAAGCATTTTGTAATCGCATCACGAACGACGGCCGAAGAAGATTGATCCTCGGTCAAATTGGATCCGTTCGCTTCCGGTTCGCATTTTTGAAAAGGTTCGAGGTCAATGGCGCCTTCTGCCGACAAAACTTTTTCATCCAAGCGGTTCTCAACGATTTGAACGGGCGCATCCGAACAAAATTGTGGCAACACAATGTCCGAATACGAACTTTTCGGCACGCGACCGCCGTTCTCGCCGTCTTCTTCGACGGACGAGGAGGACGATGACGGCGATGAGAACGACACCGATTTTTCGATCGCGATCGCTTTTGGCTCCGGCAATTCTATTCGTAAAACGTCCCTTTTCGAGTCGGAAGAGTCCGCTCGAATCATTTCGGGTAACGGTAACGTTGGGACCTTCCTTTCGAATTTTAAAAACTTTTTCAGTTGAACGTCTTCCATTTCGAAGGCGAACGATTCCAAAACGTCTTCGATTTTATCCTTGTATTTTCCGACGAACGTCAAGTGCTTCGCGTTCAAAACCTCGTTAGAATGAAAATCGAACGTCAAAACGGACCCCCTATCCGATAAATTGTCTATCCACCATCTCAAAGGAAGAGACGTTTGTACGACGTTGTGACCCAAATAAACGTCTTTTATGCACGACATTACTTCTAGCAAATCCATGCTTCTAAAATGTTCGTAATCACCATCGTCCGCCTTTTCCGAAATTCTTTTTTCCAACGCTTCGGAAAACAAATTGGGATATCTTTCGAACAGCATGGGAAGCCAGAAGGCCGAATCTCCGCATTGAGCGGAAAACAAACTTTCGTCGAAATAAGAATCTATCGTTTGCCATCGACAAACTCTTCTTAACTGCAATACGACGTCGAAAACGTATTTTATGAGAGGAGCATTTTCTTCGTCCACCCTGTAACCCGTTTTTTGATTGAGAAAACCGTTTAAAGAACAAATTTTGGTGGCATTTTTCTTTTGAAAAAGCCAAAATGCGTATTCTTTTAGAATGCCGTACAAGGTCATCGCGTAATAACAACATTTCGCCGCATAAAGAGGACAATTTCGACTCGTTTCCGAAGGTACGATTTTGAGCAAGTGCGTTTTCGTGCAAGACATTTTGTCTGGACAAACGCATTCGACACCGGTTTTCGATCCCTCTTTTATGCATTTTAACGCGTCTCGTCCGTTTTTACACAACGTAACGTCCAATTCCGCGATCGCCATCTTTACCGAACTTAAATACAAAATCAGCTCCGAAGCGAAAGCCGACCATCTCTTGTCCAAAACGGAACTTCCGTGATAAAACGATTTTTTGATGACGTAATCCACGTCAGTTTCCGGTATTTCTGGAGGGTTCAACAAGTCTTCGTCCAATAAAACGAACGAGCGATCCGAAGATACGCGATTTTTAAACAAAAAACGACAAAAAGAAAGGGGTGCGTTATCGTCGTCGTCGTCTTCCGGTTCGTCTTTTTTTTTCGACGTACCGTGACCTCCGGGGCGTTTTTCTCGAACCATCGAAGTTCCCAATCCTCTCAATCGTATTCGCCCCTTCATGTATTTCTTTTCCAATCTTTTCTTGATCGTTTCCCCATTTTCTTCTTCTTCTTCTTCTTCGTCGATTTTACGCGTTCTTCTCTTTTTGGCGTCTTTTTTGGTCAAGGTTGCGGTCGCTTTTAGTTTTTTCGTTTTATACATACCTCTTTTTGCGAATATCAATTTTTTTAAAATGCCCGCGCGTTTTACCCGACGAATGTAGAAGCGAGCGAAAGTGTCCAAAAAAACCGTCGAAAACCGTCAATTCGAAATTAAAATTTACAGAAACCGACCGAACTTACAATTTTGCGAAGACCTGAATAACGAAGAGAATAAAAAAATTTTTTATTCGTAAGACGATCGTATTTTTCGACGAGATATATACGGAGGTCGCATCTACCGAAACATGGCAGACGATCCTTCTAAATCAAAAAATCGAGAAGGCGATACGCCCAAACCGATTCCAACGCACCACTCGTTTAATCCATTTAGAGTTACCAAACAAAAAACCGCCCCGCACCCCAAACCTTTAACGTACTCCAAAGAAGAATTGGAAGCGGCCCGGACGGAAAGAGAAGCTTTGAAAAGTAAATCTCGAACGCCGGCCGCCGACCTTGGAAGCGACTCGAACCCCGTTACGTCGAAAAAACTTTCTTTCGGCCGCGTCGCCGACGAGGGCGAATACGACGAAGAGGAAAGGCCGTCGAAGAGACAAAAACTAACTCATGCGACCTCTTCTTCGCCGCCGAACACCAAAAACCAACACCAACGACAAAACAAGACAAATCTCGATTATTTTATAACCGACACGACTTTGAGGCCTTCTTCCAGGCGAGAAGCCGAAAATCGCGGCGCTACCGGCGGAGACAGCGACGATAACAACGATAGGATTGAAAATCGCGACGATCGCAAAAACGAAGAAGAAGAGGAGGAAGAAGAATCCAATCCCGCCGTCAAGTGTAATGCGACCATAGAGCACATAAACGACGATTTGGGAATTTTAATGTTCGATCCGCCTTCGATCGACGCGCCGTCTCCTTTAGAAATGCTGGTGGCCGCATCTTTGGAAAAACTGACGGAAGAATCTATCAAACCTGATGCGTCCGATCTTGCAGAAGAAAACGTGGACGATTATTTGCGATCGTTGTTGCCCCCTGCGTCTTCGGATCCGAAAACCGGAGGAAGGCTCTTCGAAACCAAAAAACATCGTTCGAAAAGAACTTCCGAACCCTTTCTCGATCCGTTCAACGTGAAAACGTCCAGACCCTTTTGGGCAGAAAGAGCTTCCAAAAGAAGAACTGGATGCGAGTTTGTAAACTTGGTCGAAATCATATCCACGGAAGATTGCGACGCCCTGCCCCACATTACCGAATTAATCGCAGAAGATCGGATAGGAAAAGAAACGGACGACGTCTTGAAACGAAAAAAAAAGTCCAACAAACGCAAACGACATTATTACGATGGCAACGACGACAAGCCGCTCGACGCAAAATCCAAAATCGTCCTTCGGTCGTCGTCTTCACCTTCTTTCGACAGCCCCATTTTTAGCTCTCAAAATTCTTCGGGCTTTTCTTCCTCCTTTTCGAAATCCCCGTCTCGGTCGGGAAACTCCAGTTCTGACTCCTCCTCCTCCTCCTCCTCGTCGTCGTATTCTTCGTCGTCATCCTCCTCCTCGTCTTACGAGGATAGCGACGATGGCGGATACCGTCGAGAACGAAGGCGAAAGGATCCTAAACCCTATCCAATCCAATTGAAAAAAATGACTTACGAACACGTTTTTCATCTCATAACGATGTATCTGTGCCTTCACGACCCGAAAATGTTGGAATCCGAATACTGTTCCATCATAGCCAGAATTTTCAACACTTATTTTAAACCAAAGAGAAATTACGCCGTCAGGCTAGACAATTTTTGCAAACTCGTGATGATGAAAGACGCCTTCGAGGAAATTTATTTCGCCGACGAATCCAATTTAATCAGAATCGAGAGAAAAATGTTGGGGTATCGATCCAAAACCGTTTTACCCTCTTCTTGCGGCAATCATCGATTCCGAGGAAATCGGATGGAATCCCGAACTTACGAAAACGAAGAATTATACAAGAAGAAAATGCAGTTATGCAAAATTTTGTCCAGAAAAAAGGGCATAACCGCCGATTATCCGCCCGAAACTCTCGCGAACATTTATAAAAGGTTGGACGACAACGTTTTGAACGAATTGGATTTGACGTCTTTCACGAAAGACGATTTGGTGAATCTTTGGCTCCCTTTCAAAAAAAAAAAATCCACCGTATCGAATTATTCGAATTATAAATACGCCGTCAAAACGGCGAGCGCAAACAAAAAGAACGTCAACATAACAGAAAACGAAGACGAAGATACTCAAGAAGAATCCGCAAAATCCAAAAGAACAAAATCCACGTCATCGTCATCGTCGTCTTCTTCTTTTTCCGAAGAAGAAGGAGGAGGAGGAGGATACGAAAAGGGCCGCGGTGGCTTCCACAAAAAACGATCGGAATTCGATTCGTCGAAAAGCGCCGTTAAATCCGGACGTTATCGCTCGTCGTCATCGTCGTCCTCTTCTTCGAACTGCGAAAGATCGGGCGCGCCTCGACGTACGCTCAAAGGCCCGATGGATCTCCCTTATCTCACAGTTTCCGACCTATCCGATTTTTGGCTTTTGCTGCGCCTCATAAAAGAAGGGAGCTCAAAATCGTGGACGGCCAACGAGGTCTACTCCGAAAGAATAAAACGAGAAGAAACGGACGGAAAAACGAGAGCGATATACCAAGGCATGGGAGATTTGACATTACAATTGATGGGCCAATGCCAATGCAAAACCAACGAAACCTTCGAAGACGGAACGCCGGTTTTAAAATACGATCAATCCAAAATGAAACACTTGGTGGAAACGTCGAAAATGCATCTCGCTTACAGGAAAGAATTGATCAGAGGCTCTCAACCGCTTTTTAAGGAAACGTTGTACAAGAGCGCCTCTTCTTCGTCCGTTTCTTCTGCGTTGGACGTGTCCTCCAAAATGATGGTAGGATCTTCTTCTTCGTCCGCCCTTTACAACGGAGGAAAGAGCGTCGGCGCCGGTTACGGAATGGATAAAAAATTGCTCATGGCCGCGGGAAGCGCCGCTTCTAGACAACATCAACAACACCATTATACGGAATCGACGACCTTATCCAAATCGAAAGGGCCCGCGTTCGACGCCGACGGGGCCTCCAAAAGAATTTTTCAATCGCCTTTCGGCAAAGGGAGTGCAAACAAGAACGACGTCAACGATCAAAGCGCCTCGAATCTCACCAAGAGACAATTGGATACGAAAAAAAAAGTCAAAGAAAGGCTCACCAGCCGAACGACTTACGACAACCAGG